>Ga0100379_10000170_pt1 | contig 71289 bp, 63 predicted proteins | sample CryGeymeta201503_FD_80418 | JGI IMG/M metagenome (GOLD analysis project Ga0100379, IMG submission 80418) | Groundwater microbial communities from Crystal Geyser aquifers in Utah, USA - Crystal Geyser metaG 2015-03 | ecosystem: Environmental > Aquatic > Deep subsurface > Groundwater | place...
CAAGCGGGATGACACAGGATTGTACTATGCAAATGCACGGTATCTCAATCCAGTGACAGGGCAGTTTACGAGTATCGACCCAGCAAGTAGAGCAAATCCAGAGCAATTCCTGTATGATCCACAACAACTAAATGGATATAGTTATGTGAGGAATAATCCGGTGGTGTTGGTGGATCCGGATGGGGAAACTGCCGTACTTGCTGCGGTATGGGGAGTGATAGAAGCAGGAGCAACTGCATTCGACATATACGACACAACAAAGACATTATCTAATCCAGAATCAACAAATTTTCAAAAAGCGGTAAGCGTTATTGGTTTAGGTTTAGGTACTGTTGGTCCAGCCGGAGGATATGGATATGCAACAAAGAACGTATTAGGAAATGCAGATAATATTGCAGATGCTGCAAAAGTAATTAAGAGTGGAGAAGTAATAGACAACACCGTTGATGGTGCACAAAAATTGTTTAATGGATTAAGAGGAAAGACCGATAAAATATTGATTGGTACTAGAAGAGATAGTCTGTTGGGTTCAATAGAGCATCCAAAGTTGAATAGAATAGTAGATAGATTGTATAGACCCGGAGCCAAATATGGTGACGGGGGGACAGCTGATGCTATTAGATATACAAAGAGAACAGGTTTACCTATTGGTGGGAGTGATCATATAATTAAGGGGATAGAATCATTACAAGCATTATCAAAAATCATAAAAAGAAAAGATGTTGGAGGAAAAGATAAAGATATAGCATCAAAACTATTAAATGATCTAAATGATGCGCTAAATAACTAAATATGAAAAATAAGTATATAGAAGAAATAAAAAAAGAATTTCCAAATTTTTATAAGTACTTAATTGAAATTGATGAAGATATTGAATTACCCTACATGGTGTTTAGTTCTTTAGGTAATTATATAGAAAAAGTGGTTAATGAAAAAAATATCCAATTAGTAGAAGATATAATAAAGTATATAAATGACAAATTAGAAACAGAAGATTCTTACATTAAAGATGTTATTGTAACGGGCACATTTGCAGAAATGACTAACAAAAAAGAAGTAGTAGAAAAAATAAAACCATTTTTATCTAAAAAATCTAAAGAATTATTAAATATTGTATTATCAGAATATAACTAATTTGTAGGTCAGCCGGCTCCAACAGCCGGCTTCATAGTGGCGTAGCCCTGTGGAGCTGGAGTGCCGGATAGAGAGATGCAAGCGAAAGTTTGCAGGTCCGCTCCACAGCCCGTTGGGACTATGGAGTGGGCTTTCTCTAAACTAGAAATTATACACAAAAAAATATGAAACACTACATAACAACAATCCTCGCCGCCATCGCCCTCACCCTCATTGCCGCACCAACCCTCGCCGCACCACCAATGACCAAAACCATCATCCCCACACAAGACGCCGGCTACATAAACACCATCTCCACCAAAGACAACCAACTTTTTGTCCTTGGATTTGGCGCCAGCGCCTCATACGACTGGCAAGGACAAATATTCATCCCAACTCAAAATCATGACATTTCCCAAAACACCGGAATTGCTAAATACATTACTTGGGGGGATTACGACAACGATGGCGACGAAGACGCCTTTGTCCTTAACTACGGAGGAACATCATATTTCTACCAAAATCAAAATGGAAATTTAGTAGTCGCTAACCCTCAAATATTTCCAACACTTCGTGTTGTCGGCTCACACGCTCAATTTATCGACATAGACAACAATGGATTCCTCGACCTTTATATTAGTACTGCCTACGGCAACAACATCTTATTTACCAATCAACAAGGGATATTCACCAGAAACACTATCCATCCACTTGTCTCAAATCAAACAAAAACTATCAAAACTCTCTTTTTTGATATTGATAACAATGGTACTCTTGACGCTTTCCTGCTCAATAATGGAGAACCTCATGACGTCTATCTCCAACTTCACAATCAATTTATACTCCAACCAAACCACATCTTTTCATCAGGACAACAACAAAGTACAGATGCCGCACAAATAGACATCGATACCGATGGCGATCTTGATCTTTTCATTACCAATTACAACCAGGCACCACTCATTTTTGAACAAAATAATGGTACCTACCAACTCACCACAATCAGTGCAATCTCTAATTTAGAACAACCTATTCGATCAGCAGTTATCTTTGACATCGACAATGATGCTGATTCAGATATTTATCTCACCACCGACCAATTCACCAACAATATTCTTCTTGAAAACACTGGCAATGGATCATTTTCAAACAGGACGAATCATGCTCTTACACTTGAAAAAAATATTACCAAACTCGCCATTCCAACAGACATGAATGGTGACGGAGCGATAGATATTCTTTCCCCAAACGGCGTACAACCCTCCATAGAATTATTTACCAACCAAACACCAACAAACAACTGGCTGGACATAAATCTAGTAGGGCAATACAGCAACAAGAGTGCACTAGGAGCACAAATAGAAATAATGACAGGTGGCACCACTCAAATATTTACTATTATCCAAAACCAAAATCCACAACATATTGGAATAGGATCAAATGACACCACAAACATTATCATCCATTGGCCAAGCGGAACAATACAACAAGAAACAATCACGGATATAAACACGTTTCAGACAATTATTGAATCCGAACCTCCATATGTGAAAGAAGGGCCTATTGTTTTTGACGCAACAACAAATCTTGCTGTATCAACAACCACGGTAAATGCAGACGGACAAGAAAGCATCACTTTTGCCATTACCGTAGAAAATACAGAACAAGATTCTATAGAAGAAATCCGCCTTGCAATAAATCATCATTGGAATTGGGCAGATGGACTTACACCAAATACATACATGGGATTATTTATTTCAGATCAAAATGGAATTTTGCAAAAACACTCATCAGCAACATACGCAGCAAATCATATAACACAAATAGACTCTACAAAAGAATATGAACCCGGGACAGGAATAACCACATATACACTTACTATTGTCTACCATGGTATGGAAGACGATATGTTGAACAACTTACCACGAGTATATATAAAAGACATCGATGGAATCGCAAAATGGTATATCCCAGACACCACCGATAGATTTGATATCAAAAAGCCTGCCGTATTCACAAAAACCGGCTCTGCAATTTTTGATCCTGAACAAGATTTCACCATATCCACAAGTACCATCATTTCAAACAACCAAGATGTTCTTACCTTTACCATTAACGTCAACAATACCAAAGAAGATTCCCTCACAGATGTTCGTCTCCTCATGAACTATCGCCGTTGGGGAAGTGAAGGAATTACCCCTGTCGATGTGGGATATTTCATTGCCACAAATGGAGGAGTATTACAAAAACTATCCACCCAAACATATGGAAACCAATTTCCACAAATTATTGATTCAATAAAACAATATAATCCACTCACGGGGATAACAACGTACACACTTACCATTACGTATTCAGGAATAAATGAAAATATTCTTCAAAATCTTCCATTTATCTATATCAACGAGCCAGAGTATGCAAATGCTAAATGGTATAGATCAAATGATACAAAACGATTTGATATTCTTGCACCTACTACATTTAGTAAAACAGGAAAATCTATCTTTATTCCAGAAGAACACTTCATCATCTCTACTAGTACTATTCTTGCAAACGGACAAGAACAGCTAACCTATACCATACACATCGCCAACACGTACGAAGATTCTCTCAGTGATGTTCGTCTTCTTATGAACTATCGACGGTGGAGCACAGAAGGTATTACACCAGTAAATGTAGGATATTTTATCGCCATCCAAGGCGAAGCTCTCAAAAAATATTCTGCAAGTACATACGGTAATCAATTGGTTGAAATAGTAGATTCAACAAGGACCTATGATGAACACACGGGAATAACAACATTTGTATTAACAATATCGTACAATGAAGGAGTTACCGAAAATATCTTCCAAAATTTACCATTTGTGTACATCAATGAACCAGAGTATATAGCTAATGCGGGTTGGCATCGAATAGATGAAGCAAAACGATTTGATATTATTGCAAATAATAATTAATAAAATACATGTTAGAAGAAAAATTATTTTTAATAATTATGCTATTACTCGGAGGGGTAAATATATTTTGGGCAACAAAAAGTCTCATCGATCCTAAATTTGCCAAAAAGTACATGGCAAAAAGTCCAAAGGCATGGGTATGGAAAAAAATAGTAGGAGAAGAAAGAGCCCTTAAGGTATTACGGATAGTATTCGCTCCAATAGGAATAGTTGTAGGGATCATACTGCTATTGTATGGGCTTAGCCTGTTTCTTACCACATAAACAAAAAAATACCGGGTAAACACCGGTATTATTTTTTATTGCAATAATGATACTGTATTTTCCAATTCATCAACCTGCTTTTGTTGATCAAACCAGGTTTCTTCTGCCATATGTAACGCATGAGTCACATCAGCAAGTTCATCTTGTTTTACCCGAGAAAATGTTCCTGTGTGCTTTTCAAACCAATCCATCAGCTGTTGCTTGCGTCGTTCTAGCTCCATCAGTTCTTCCTCTGTTGCACGAAGGATTTTTTTTGCTTCTTTCAATTCATTACGAACAGCAATACGCTCCGCCTTCTTTTCTTGTTCAGGGAGACTCTTCGTTTCTTGAACCACCTGTTTAATATGGAGTGTCTCTTTGAGGTGATACACATAATTTTCATAATCATGATAATACCGCTTCACCCGACCATTTCCAACAGTAATAATACTCGTTGCCACAGTATTTACAAATGTTCGGTTATGACTCACAAACAAGAGCGTCGTATTGCACTCAGCAAGTGCCTCAGACAATGCTTCCACTGTTTCAAAATCAAGATGGTTCGTTGGTTCGTCAAGAAGAAGCACCTCATGCTTTTGTAAAAGCAATCCAGCAAGGCACAATCGTGATTTTTCTCCACCACTAAGCACTGATATGGGTTTTTTTAAATCATCATCTCGAAACAAAAAATTCCCCGCCATCTGAAATATCTCTTGATCACTTACCTCAGGTCCTGCCATTGCTTGAAGATGAGATTCTATTTGCATTTTTGGATCAAGCATCTCCGGAACATGTTGCGCATAATATCCAACAGAAATATGAGGACCAAACATTGCTGATCCTGATATGGGGGAAAGTTCCCCGGCAATCGTTTTCAAAAGGGTACTTTTTCCTTGCCCATTATCTCCCACAATAGCCACACGTTCTCCTCGATCAATATGAAACGTAACGTCTGCCGCAACAACGTTGTTTGGGTAACCAATGGTTAATGATTCAACAGAAAGTGCGGTTCCTTTTTTGTCCTTTACCAGCGGAATATGAATCGTACTTATCCGTTCGGGAGCCGCGATTTCCATGGTTTGTAATTTTTCAAGCTGCTTTAATTTTGATTGTGCTTGAGATGCTTTCGATGCTTTGTACCGAAATCGATCAACAAAGGATTGCAAATGCCGCTGCTCTTTGGCAATTTTTTTATTATATCGTTTGGCAAATTCTTCTTGCTGTACTTTGTATGCCAAATATTCTTCCAATGTTTGTGGAAAATACGTAGATTTTCTATGAGCAATTTCCAAAATGCTGGTACACGTCTTATTCAAAAATTCTCGATCATGAGAAATAAGTAAAAAACTTCCAGAAAATTGTTGCAAAAATTGTTCGAGAAGCAATATGGTTGAAAGATCCAAATAGTTCGTTGGCTCATCCAAAAGGAGTAAATTTGGATCAGTAAGTAAGACATCAACAACTTTGACACGCATTTGATATCCTCCAGAAAATGAGCCAATCTTCGTTGTTAATTGTTCATGTTTCAAATCAAACTGGCCTGCGAGTTTGGCACATGCCCATTCTTCCTTGCCACTCGAGCGCATTAAAAAATTGATTACCGTTTCTTCAGGATCAAATGGATCCACTTGTTGGCGGATATAACCAATGCGTGTATGAGCATGAATATTTACCTCACCCGAATCAGCAGGTTCAAATCCCATAATAATTTGAAACAGTGTAGATTTCCCCGCACCATTTCTTCCTACCACCCCAATATGTTGACGATCAGAAACCGAAAGCGTCAATCCGTCAAAAAGGGGAATGATATCGTAGCATTTCGTAAGATTGTTGACTTGCAGGAGAATAGGCATATATATGAGAGCATGCTAGCAGAAAAAAAACAAAGAATAAAGGACGTTGGGGAATACCCACTGTTATGATGAACAGAACAAAGACATGTTGGAAAGAATAAAAAACAAGAGAATAACGCGCTATACACGGATTTTTATTTATCAGAAAAAGAGAGTGTGATATAATTTAATCTATAGATAACCACAAACAAATGGCAAAAAAAACATTTACCGAAGCATACATTGTTACCGTAGACATGGGATACGGACATCAACGAGCAGTGTATCCACTCAAAGGTATTGCGGCAACTCCCGTTGGATGGAAAGAGAAAAACCCCATTATTAGTGCAAATAACTATGCCGGAATTCCCATAAGTGATAGAACAAAGTGGGAAGGAGGGAGAAAATTGTACGAAACAGTTTCCCGCATGAAAGGAATTCCCATCATTGGAAATTGGATTTTTGGTATCATGGATTATCTTCAGCGCATTGAGCCATTTTATCCAAAAAGAGATTTATCAAAACCAACTGCACAGCTAAAACAAGTGTATGGCATGGTAAAAGGGGGAATGGGAAAACATCTCATTGATACGTTAAACAAAAAACCAGTGCCATATATTACTTCTTTTTTTACAACAGCATTTTTTGCCGAAGTTCATGGCTATAAAGGACCAATCTACTGTTTATGTACCGATACAGATATCAGTAGGGCATGGGTATCACCAAAACCCAAAAAAAGTAAAATCATTTACTTCGCGCCAAACTATCGTGTCAAAGAGCGTCTAAAGTGTTATGGTGTACAAGAAAAAAATATTCATGTAACGGGATTTCCACTTCCAAAAGAAAATATAGACGAAGAACATAAAGAAAAAATATTGAAAATTGCTCTAGGAGATAGAATCCAAAAACTCGATCCAGAGAAAAAATTTCAACAAAAATATCAGAAAACCATAGAACAATATCTTGGAGATAGATATTGTAAACGAAAAGTCAAAAGACCTCTCACTATTATGTTTGCGGTAGGAGGGGCTGGTGCACAACGAGAAATTGGCGCAACCATTTTACGAAGCCTTAAGGATCATATCAATAACGGGGAAGTGCGACTCTTTCTTGTGGCTGGTTCCAGAAATGACGTATATAGATATTACGAAAGTGTGCTAGAATCTCACTGCAAAAAAAATGTCTGCGGCATTGGCGTCCAAATTATTTATGCCGAGAAAAAAATGGATTATTTTTCCAAAATGAGCAAAGCGTTAAACGAAACAGATATTATTTGGACCAAACCAAGTGAAATGTCATTTTATGCCGGACTCGGGCTTCCTATCATTATGTCGCCAACCATTGGGTCACAAGAAAAATTCAATCGTTCTTGGTTACATAACATCGGTGCTGGATTTGAACAAGAAGACCCTCAATACACCCATGAGTGGCTGTTTGATTGGCTAGAAACAGGATGGCTTGCTCAGGCGGCTATGGAAGGATATCTGGATGCTCCTCGCCACGGAACATATCTTATTGAAGATATTGTGTTACGAGGAAAAGTACGTCAAATCAAAGATACCAATTTGTTATAGGAAATATACTATATAGTAATAGTTAATTGTTGATGTTTATGCTCTGGTTTTTTATTGCTCTTCTTGGATATGTTCTCCTCGCTATCGCGTTTATCCTCGACAAATTTATTCTCACGGAATCAGTAGACAATCCTGTTGTTTATACCTTTTATTCTACAATCGTCATGTTTGGCGCAGTATTGTTATTTCCATTTATGGGGTTTCAATGGCTTAATGGGGTCAATTGGTTATGGGCAATATTGTCTGGTGTTTCATTTGGGTTTGGACTGTTGATGTTGTATAAAGCATTACAAAAAGGAGAATCATCACACATTCAGCCATTTAACGGAGCTATCATTACCATCACAACATTCACGATTGCCTCGTACACACTGGGCGAAACACTTACGCTAGCACAAAAAATAGGAGTGGGTATCCTTATCATTTCATCATTACTTTTATCATTTGAAAAAAGCCGAAAGCATAATGGGTTCCATATAGGATTTGTATGGGCCGCTATTTCAGGAGTATTATTTGGTGTTTCTCACCTTAGTGCAAAATATTTATATACTATATATGATTTTTGGCCAGCATTCACGTGGACAAGAGCCACAACAGGACTCGTTGGACTACTTTGTCTTGCCTATCCTTCAGTAAGAAATACGTTCAAAAAAGGAAAACAGAAAAATGAAAAAAAACAAACCAGTGCCAAAAAATATGCAGTACCGATTATTATGGTCAATAAAATATTTGCAATGGGCGCAGTAGTCATTATTCAATACGCGGCTGCTATTGGAAGTGTGACACTCGTATTTGCTCTCAGCGGATTACAATATGCACTCATGTTTGTGATAATTTTAGTGCTAAGCAAATGGTTCAAATCACTGTTTAACGAATATTTCACCAAACGAGAGCTTGTCATTGAAACGATTGCTATTATATTGGTTATAATAGGATCTGCCCTATTTGTATTTTAAATATCCCCTCGTTGTTTCTACCCTAATATGAAAATTTTGAAACGTATCCTCTTGTTTTTTGGTATCACAGTCATAATACTTTATGCTGTGCTATGGATAGTAAGTCAAAAAACATACTCAGTTGAATTTGGGATTAGCTTCAACCAAAATCATGCAGAATCACTTGGACTTGATTGGAAAAAAGTCTATACGGACATGTTAGAAGAACTCTCACCAAAATATATTCGTATTGCCGCCATGTGGAGTCAAATAGAAGCAGTAAAAACAGAATTCAACTTCGACGATGTTGATTTTATGATGGAAAAAGCAAAAGAACATGGCACAAAAGTTGTTCTCGTTGTCGGACAAAAAGCACCACGCTGGCCAGAATGTCATGTCCCTGGATGGCTTGATTACAGTCAAGAAGAATCACGTAATCACCTCTCAACATATATTACAAAGGTAGTAGAACGATACAAAGATAACGAAGCATTAGAAATGTGGCAAGTAGAAAATGAACCATACATCCGTTTTGTTTTTGGTGAATGTACAGGCTATGATAAAGAGTTCGTTGCAGATGAAATAGCGTTGGTAAAAAAACTCGATCCACAGCATAAAATTATGATAACAGATAGTGGAGAGCTTGCGAGTTGGCACCAGGCGAGCAAAGCTGGAGATGTATTTGGTACCACCTTATACCGAATTGTCAAAACACCAAAAGGGCATATATTTACCTATGATTTTCTTCCTCCTGCATTTTATAGATGGAAAGCATTTTTTTGGGGAGTAGAATTACAAGATTTTTTCATTGCCGAACTCCAAGCAGAACCGTGGTTTTCGGATAGTACACCAATGGATACTCCAATCGTTGAGCAAGAACAAACCATGAATCCCGAACGTCTCAAACAACATTTATTGTATGCACAAAAAATAGGGTCCCCACGAGCCTACCTGTGGGGAGTAGAATGGTGGTACTATATGAATCAGGCACATAACGATAATAGATATTGGAATATCGTAAAAGAAGCAATACAATAAGAAAAACCGCTTACTGCGGTTTTTCTTATTCATTACATACCATTCATTTTTCTTTTATAAAAAAATACCCTGTAATGATACAAGATATTTTTTTGTACGCGCCAAGGGATTTACCACTTCGCTACGCTGCGTGGCATAAACTTCTCATCTTCACGGCACGTACCATACAAAAACAGGACTCTGATGAGTCCTGCCTTTGCATAGTAGTACGCGCCAAGGGATTCGAACCCCTGACCCTCTCGGTGTAAACGAGATGCTCTAACCAACTGAGCTAGGCGCGCATGATGAAATACGAAAACAGTATATCTCATCATAAAGTATTTGTCAATAATATTATTTCAGTCTATATATATGATATAATGCATGTTATATGAACAACTATATTCGATTGAACAACGAACAACTACCACGAAAACATAATGGCATTTTTAGAAAAAATATTTCCCTATGGGAAGCCACCGCACTTTTAGTGCCCATTGGCGCTGGAGTACTTGGTATTCCATATGCTGTCGCCCAGGTAGGGCTTTTTATTGGCATATTGTACATTATTATCCTTGGAGGAATCATGATGGCGTTGAATTTGCTTGTTGGAGAAATCATGGTACGAACAAAAGGAAAGAAACAACTTGTCGGATTGGCAAAAAGATATTTAGGAACAACAGGACAAGTATTCATGTCAGTCATTATCTATCTCGGCTTATTTGGCACACTGGTTGTATATATTATTGGTATAGGAGAATCACTCGCAACTATTTTTTCCGGAGGGGCATTTTTTTGGAGTACAGTATTTTTTTTGTTAGGGAGTATTGTAATTTTTATTGGGTTACGAACCATAAAAAAAATAGAATTTCTCCTAATACTTGGAGTACTTGTTATCGTGGGAGTCATCGCAATTTTTTCGACACCGTATGTCGCTCTTCCACACATTACCTATACCAATTGGGGTGCTCTACTATTTCCATACGGAGTTATTCTCTTTGCATTTCATGGTACCACCTCCATTCCAGAAGCACATAGTCTACTTATTCATAAATCACACATACTCAAAAAGGCCTTAATATACGCCATGCTTATTGCTATGTGTATTTATGCGGTATTTGCCGTAATTGTGGTTGGAGTAACAGGAACACAGACCACAGGAATTGCCACCATTGGATTGGGGCTCGCGATTGGTCCCAGTATGTTATTGTTTGGTAATCTGTTTGCGGTACTCGCTATGGGATCAAGTTTCCTCATGGTTGGTGTAGCACTTCGTGATTCATTTGTGTGGGACATAAAGATACCTCAAACGCTTGCCTCATTTTTAGTATGCGGTATTCCATTTCTTATTTTTCTATTAGGGCTCAGACAGTTTATTACTGCTGTTGATATTGTTGGAGGACTTTTTGGAAGTATGGAATTTGTGTTATTGCTATTGATATATTATCAAGCAAAGAGAAAAGGCGATCTTCCTGTTGGCAAATATAAACTTCATCATACGGCCATCGTTGCCATATTACTGTTTGCCATGTTTGCCGTGGGAACAGTGATGAGTCTCATGAAATTATTCTAATATGTCCACGATAATAAAAAAGATAATTATCATACAGGCGTTGTTGCTCTGTTTCTTATTGTTCATTTTTGGCTACACAAGTAATAAAAAACAAGAACATGCACAACAAACAACCACCACGAATCAAGAATTTTCAGCAACAGAACAGGATAATGAAAACACGTCACAGACTGATCAAACAATAGACACAGAAACATTCACAATGCCTATTTTAGGTTTTCATCATATTGGCATTGCCCCCGCGAGTCTAAGCAGTAGCGCAAAAGAATGGTACGTCTCTACACAGAAGTTTATTGAAATACTTGATCTGGTTGCTCAATATGAATATACGCCAATTACGGCTGCAGATCTTGTGACAGCATTTGAAACTAAGCATATTGCCAATAAACCGATTATGATCACCTTCGATGACGGAAACATTGATTTTTACACCACCGTATTTCCTATTATAAAAGAGCGAAACATCCCGGTGACTCTTGCTATCATGACTGGGGTCGGAGGAAAAAATTACGTAATAAAAGAACAGCTCAAAGAAATGAACGAATCAGGACTCGTTGATATTCAATCCCATACAAAATACCACGCATACCTCACCAGAATTTCAAAAGAAGAACGAATGCCAGAATTGCAAGACAGCAAAGCATTTATCGAAAATCTGTTAGGAAAAAAAGCGGATGTCTTATTTTATCCATTTGGATTGCACGATGACGATGTTATCACCGATGCGCAAGAAGCCGGCTATACACTCGGGGTAACCATTATTCCCTCCACCACACAATATATCAATAAGCCATTTGAGCTACAGAGAAATTTGATCGTAGAATACACCAACGTACAAGCACTCCTTGAATAACACGAGTAACATATATTGATACACAATCAATGTATGCGGTATACTATGCGGAACTGAGTATGACCGATGGTGTTCGTTGTTGGTTGGTTGTATGTTGCCGTGGTCGATAGCGACATTACTGCCCAACAACGTCCGTCTTTATAAAAGACTTCCTATCTTCTCATACACAGCAAACTCTATTCACATATATAGCTGTGTTTTTATGATATCAAACAATTATTTTTTTACGTCAGAATCTGTGTCAGAAGGACATCCAGACAAAGTCGCCGATCAAATTTCAGATGCCATTCTCGATGAATGTCTCAAGCAAGACCCACACTCACGGGTTGCTTGCGAAACACTTGTAACCACTGGGCTCGTTGTTATCGCTGGAGAAATTACAACCAAGGCAACGATAAACATGAACAAAATTGCTCGGAATACGATTAACGACATTGGTTATACCAAAGGAGATTTTCGTTTTGATGGACATTCTTGCGGAGTGATTGTCTCTATAGATGAACAATCACCAGACATTGCTCAAGGAGTAAACGAAGGAGAGGGGATAGACAAAAATCAAGGAGCAGGAGATCAAGGAATTATGTTTGGATATGCCTGCAATGAAACACAGGAACTCATGCCCGCAACAGCAGTCTATGCGCATAAGCTCCTCATGAAATTGGCAGAACAACGTCGATCAGGAGAAATTGTCTGGCTTCGTCCAGATGCAAAATCACAAGTGACTGCCGAGTACAACGAAGCAGGGGTATTGCAGCGTATTAGCTCCATTGTTGTTTCAACACAACACGATCCAACTGTTACACTCGAAGAGATCAAACAAACCGTTATTGAAAAAACAATTAAACAAGTAATCCCTGCCGAATTACTTGATGAAAATACGATATATCATATCAACCCAACAGGACTCTTTGTTCTTGGGGGGCCACATGCAGACAGTGGATTAACAGGAAGAAAAATTATCGTCGATACCTATGGTGGACATGGACGACACGGTGGGGGAGCCTTTTCTGGGAAAGATCCATCAAAAGTAGATCGAAGCGCTGCCTACTACGCACGTTACATGGCAAAAAACGTTGTCGCCTCAGGACTTGCCAAAAAATGTGAAATTCAACTTGCCTACGCCATTGGCGTATCAAAACCAGTATCAATTCACGTAAACACGTTTGGAACAGGTTCAGTGAGCGATCGAAACATAGAAAAAGTACTTAGCAGCGTATTCGATCCACGACCAGCAATAATTATTTCAGAGCTCAATCTGCTCAAGCCAATCTACAAAAAAACGGCAGCGTATGGGCACTTTGGGAGACCAGAATTTAGCTGGGAACAGACAGACCGAGTTGACGCACTCAAACAGGCAGTGCAAGAAAGCTAGAAAATAATAAAACAAAAAAACACCAATTTGGTGTTTTTTTGTCGTTCTCTTTTACAAACGATGTTTGAAAAACAGAATTGGTCCTCCTATAAATAGGAGGGGGGGCAGTGGTTACTGCCATTAAGACAGATAATACCATGCCGTGCACAGAAGAGAAGGAAGAGCAAACATCGCCGATGCGATGCGGGGGAATTTATATCGACGGACCGCGTTGTTGCCGGTGTCCCAGCAAATAGCCGAGACCATACAGACAACCGCACCAAATCCAGCAATAAATTCCAACGTGCCCAAATCATGCAATTCCCAACCGCTCTCGTACCAAATCCACGTCAGCAGATTGGTACAAACGAGAGCAACGCGAAGCCAGATCATCTTGATCACTTCACGTTCGGTAAACAGATTTTCCTTCATGGATATAAGCCTCCTTGGCTTGTGTTGTCGACCACAACCATGTGGCCAATGGGCCTCTCAGAAATGAGAAACAGCAAACCATACGCTATATCATCTATACAACTGTCAAGGACTTTGCTACACTATCAAAGTAATTATCACTTCATTAAGCCAAATTATGTCTATATTGCAGGCAATAATTCTTGGAATCGTCCAAGGGATTACCGAGTTTCTCCCTGTTTCTTCTTCCGGTCATTTAATTTTTATTCCAGAAATTTTTGGCTGGCAAGATCAAGGTATTTCCTTTGATGTTATGGTACACATGGGAACACTCGTTGCGGTCATCATCTTTTTCCGAAAAAAAATATGGGAGCTTGTTACCGCACTTTTTTCAAAAAATCCCATAAAAAAACAAGATCGTCGTCTGGCTTGGCTGCTTATAGCAAGCGTTATCCCCGCAGGTGTTGTTGGTTATATACTTGACTCAAATTCTCGATCCGCATTCATTGTGGGGGTAAGCCTTATTTTTTGGGGAATTATTCTTGCTGTCGCAGATAGATACAGCCACCACATTGCACAAAAAAAAGAACTAATGAGCGATCTTCATACCCTTTCAGTAAAGCAAATTGCATTTATTGCTTGTGCCCAAGTACTTGCACTTATTCCCGGGACTAGTCGTTCAGGTATCACCATGACAGCAGGACTTTTTGCAAAACTCAACAAAAAAGCTGCCGCAGAATTTTCATTCCTTATGGGAACACCAATCATTGCGCTCGCTGGTGGGGTAAAACTTCTCGAAATGATACAGAGTGGCACAGGAAGAATTAGCTTGACAGCACTCACCGTAGGGTTTATCGTGTCAGCACTAAGTGGAGTGGCTGCCATAGCCATCCTCATGAAGATTATCCAAAAATGGTCATTCCTTCCATTTGCCGTGTATCGCGTACTCATTGGTATCCTCATTATCTTGTTCCTCGTGTAATGGCATATTCAATACGTATTATCTGTATGATAGAAAAAGATCTCTTCCAAAAAATTTACGAAGTAAGCAAAGACACAAAAATAGATGTCTACGTTGTTGGTGGGTACGTCCGAGATCAACTTCTCAAACAATTATTTCCAGAAGTATATGGAAAAGAAAAAGAAAAAATTGAAAAAAGTCGTGTACAAGCAGCCATAGAACAAGACATCATCGACGGCGGAGAAGAAATAAAAATTGAAAAAATAAACAAGAAAACAGATATTGACTTTGTTGTTGACGGCAGTGGTATTGCCTTTGCACAGCAGTTTGATCAACACATGAATGAAGAAGGAAGCCTGGTAGAGTTTCCAGATTTTGACACGGCTCGGTATGTTATGGACGATCTAGAAATAGAATTTGCTGGTGCCAGAAAAGAAGCTTACGAAAAAAATTCTCGTAAACCACAAGTACAAGAAGCCACAATAGAAGAAGACCTCTCGCGTCGAGATTTTACCGTGAACGCCATGGCACAAAAAATTGAAGAAGGTGGAATACTCGGAGCAGTTATTGATCCATATAGTGGACAAGAAGACCTAAAGAAAAAAATTCTCCGAACACCACTTGCTCCAGATGAAACATTTTCCGAAGACCCACTTCGTATGATGCGTGCCGCCCGTTTTGCCGCACAACTGAAATTCAGCATAGAAGAACAAACACTGCAAGCAGTTCACGACAATGTAAGTCGGCTACACATCATTTCAAAAGAAAGAATTCAAGAAGAATTTTTTAAACTCCTCGATACCGATCGACCATCCATAGGGCTATGGATTCTTCAGAAGACAGGTCTTTTTCATCAATTCCTTCCAGAGGTACCAGCTCTCGATGGGGTAGAAGAGCTCTACGGACAACATCACAAAAATAATTTGAACCACAGTTTTCTTGTTGTCGATAATATTGCCGAACGTACCTACAAAACAGTATTACGATTTGCCGCACTTATGCACGATATTGGAAAACCTGGCACCAAAAAATTTATGAAAGGTCGTGGGTGGACATTTGATATGCACGAACACCTTGGCCGAAAAATTGTTCGCAGTGTAGGGAAACGCCTTCGTATGAGCAAAGAAGATACCGAATACATTGCCAAACTAGTTCGTTGGCACCAACAACCCATCCAGCTTATGGACGATGGTGTTACCGATAGCGCCGTTCGTCGTCTTGTCGTAAACGTAGGGAATGATATTGATGATCTACTCAAGCTATGCCGAAGTGATATCACTACAGGTAATCCCAAAAAATTAGAAAAAAGATTAACCAATTATGATGTTCTTGAAGAACGGATTATTGAGGTTATCAGCAAAGATAAACTTCGCGCCTTTCATTCACCCGTACGAGGAGAAGAAATCATGGAAACCTGCAAACTGAAACCAGGGCCAACCGTGGGAGCAATAAAAGAAGCAATAGAAGAAGCCATCCTTGACGGAAAAATTAATAATGAATACGAACCTGCGCTCGCATATTTTCTTTCAATAAAAGACACTTATGTGGAAAACGCAAAAGAGTGGGAAAAAGAGTAAGTCGGTCATTAAGAACGCGTTGCTTTCTCAAAGAAATTTTGTTACGATACTACTTGTATGATTACCGAATTATGGAATACAGTTATTTACGAGCCGTTGTTTAACGGTCTTATTTACATCTATAATAATTGGACAGATCAAAATTTTGGGTGGGCTGTTGTATATTTCACCGTTATCATCCGAATTTGTCTTATTCCGTTGAGTTTGTTTGATGCGCATAAGCATAGAAAAAATCAAGAAATTCAAGAGGATATTATTGAACTCACAAAAGGATATCGAAATGATCCTATCTTACAAAAACAAGAAATACGAGAATTACTCAAGAAAAAAAGGGTTAACCCGTGGGCAAAGGCAGTTATATTAGGAATACAAGTTATTGTTTTTTTTGAATTGTATGATATTTTTGTACGAGGATTAAGCAATGAAAAAATCATTCAAATACTATACCCATTTATAGATTTTCCAGGAGTTATTAATACTGCCTTTTATGGATTTGATCTTAGTATAAGACATGATGTATTTTGGTCAGCTATTGTTGCTATTGTAACGTTTTTGGGGATATATGTAGGGTATCGAAAGAGAAAAAATTTAACTATGGGAGATCTGGCATTTTTGGTACTATTTCCCATTGCCATATTTTTCTTTCTCTTCATTCTGCCAATGGTAAAAGCCCTATTTATATTGACAACCATGCTATTTTCTGTTATATTCAATTACTTCGCTAAATTTATTTTCCCTGTAAAAAAGAAGGCTGTACAAACAGAACCAGGTAAAGAAAACACATAACTATTTCAGGATAACTTTTTTAGCCAGAGGCTAACCACCCGTTGGGTGAAGCCCTGAACTAAACATTAATATATGAGTGATAAAATAGAAAAAATGATGTACTCTTTCGTAATGGAAGATGTACTCAAGGGAATCTTTATTTATGTTCCACCAGGATACGTCGCTTGTGTATACGACCTTGGGCGAGGAGTTCTCAAAAAGGTATTAACTCCAGGACTACATTTCAAAATTCCATTTTGGCAAAAAGCAAAACTGTTCAACACACAAACACTTGAATACAGCATTAGTCGGCAATTCAATCTGTCAAACGAAAAATCCATGGGAGACATCCCAATTGCTGCCGTTGCTCAAAATGGAAAACGAATTGCGGTAGAAGGAACAATCCTTCTTCGCCTCGATATTCATCAAATTCCTGCCATCTGGCAAACAATCGGTGAAGACTTTGTGGCAAAGATTATCCGCCCAACAATCAGAAGCCGAATACGAATGGTTGCCAGTCGATTTGATAAAGAACAAATTGTTGGACCAAAACGAGACGCAGTGGAAACAGAACTTAAAAATGAGCTTGAACGCATCTTTTACTCTCGAGGGATCTATGTAGAAAATGTCCTCCTCAGTGAAATAGCCGATATCGAAGAATTCGCTAGAACAGCACAAAGTTAAGAAAAATCCGCTAAACAAGCGGGTTTTTTAGTCCACAGAAAACAAAGAGGAGTGATACCAAAGACTATCGATGGTGAACTATATGCCTCAGATAAGGCTAGGTCTTGACAGTATTTAGATCCCTTGGTATATTATCACTCAGAATAAAAGAGTGATAATTATGTTATCAAATCGCCAACAACAAATCCTTCATATTATTATTGAATATGTCATAAAAACAGCCGAACCCGTCGGATCAAAATTTTTGGCGGAAAATTCTGCATTGAGCGTCAGTGCCCCTACACTACGAAATGAAATGCGAGTGTTAGAAGAACAAGGCTATCTTACACATCTTTACACCTCTGCAGGGAGAATCCCTACAGAAAAAGGATACCGAGCATATGTTGAATCGCTTGAACCTCCTATACTCAGTACCAAAACAAAAAGTGCCCTAGAATCCTTACTCAAGCAAGAAGACAAAACCAAAGCCATGAAGTTCATTGCAAAGCAAGTTGCTGAGCATACCCAAAATGCAGTCTTTGTCAGCTTTGGTACCGATAGCGTATATTATACCGGACTTTCTCAATTGTTCACCCAACCTGAATTTAGAAATTATTCCCACACTATTAATGTTTCCTCTATCTTCGATACGGTAGACGAGCGAATAGATGAACTGCAAGCAAAGATTACCCAACGCCCCACTGTATTGATTGGAAAAGAAAATCCTTTTGGCAGTATGTGCAGTATCGTCGCCACGCCATTTGGAGAAGAAAATATGTTTAGCATTATGGGGCCAATTCGAATGGATTACAAAAAAAACATTGCTATAATTAGTCATTTAACTACCTTATTGTCATAGCCTATGACGAAAAAACAACAAGATGATCACAACAACATACTTTTTGAAGAAGAGGCAGTAGATCAAGAAGAACAACCACAAACAGCATTATCGGAAATTGAGGAGCTACAAGCCAAATGCCAAGAATATAAAATTGGTTGGCAACGAGCACAAGCTGATTATCAAAATTTTAAAAAAGAGACAGAAGAAAAACGAGGAGAGCTAATGAAATGGTGCCAAGTGCAAGTGCTTGAGGAAGTAATTCCGGTATACGATAATTTCAAAAAGGCAAACGCACATAAACCAGAATCAGACGACAAATTATGGAAAAATTGGGCACAAGGAATTGATTTCATTATGAAACAGTTCGCCGACATTCTTGCCAATCACAAGATAGAAGAAATAAAAACCGTCGGAGAACAATTTAATATAGAACAGCACGAAGCTGTTGGTGAAGAAGAATCAGATGATCACGAAGAGAATGTCATTATTCGTGAAGTAGACGCAGGCTACCTGATTGACGGAAAAGTCATCAAACCAGCCAAAGTCATTATTGCCAAGGCAAAAAATCAATAAGATAAAAAATAATATATATATGTCAATCATCCGTTACAATCCCAATTGGGATCCATTCCAAGAAATGGAAGATATGATGTCCAATCTTCCCGCCATGAGACAAATGAAATCCATGGTACCCGTTGTTGGTTTCACACCAGCAATAGACATGTACGAAACAGAAGATGCCGTAAAAGTGGAAACATCACTTCCAGGCATCAATCCAAAAAATGTAGAAGTAAGTATTGAAAAAGGATTACTCAGCATTCAAGGAACTGTCAAAAAAGAACATGAGGTAGACGACAAAAATTACTACCGTAAAGAAATGCGTTCAGGATCATTCTTTCGACAGCTTTCCCTTCCTGTACCGGTAAAAGAAGATCAAGTTACCGCCGAATTTGAAGACGGACTTCTCAAAATCACGCTTCCCAAACAAGAACCAACCAAAGGAAAAAAAGTACAAGTGAAAGTCGTAAAGAAAAAGGAGTAATATGAAAATTAAATATAAAGAAAAACCCACCAGTGAAAGTGTCGATAGATATATATCAATTTTAGAAAAATATTTATCTGCATTAGATGTAACTCTGAAATTGGAAGTTTATGATAGTCCTAACGGACCATTAGAAGAAGGTATTAATGATGTACCTATTACTAGAAGTTATTTGTGGTTAGGTAAAATGGAAGTTATATCATCTAATCTCGGAGACACATTAGAAATTATTCCACCAAGATTAGGTTTAGATGCAAATATTTCCGTAAAATCAATTTGGGATGATGCCATTGAAATTCAAAATGCTATATATAACAAATTAAATATTAGTATAACTAATATGAATGATCCATACTGGAAGTTATGGGATCATATAGAAAACATTAAATAACAATAATCATGTCATCCTGAGCGGAATGAGCGAGGGACGAGCGAATGGAGTCGAAGGATCTCGAAGAATGGATAAATTTTCCTCTATCACGAGATCCTTCGACTCCGCTGCGTTTTGCTCAGAATGACACATAAATTAATCAATTAACTATTTAACCAACTAACAAATAACAAGCCTAGTTCCCACGAACTATTGGCTTTGAACTAATAAGTATAACCTAACACACTATGTCAAAAATTCTCGGAATTGACCTTGGAACAACAAATTCATGTATGGCCATCATCGAAGGTGGTCAACCAAAGGTTTTAGAAAACAAAGAAGGAAACAGAACCACGCCATCAATCATCGCCATGTCAAAAACAGGTGAACGACTCGTGGGGCAGCTTGCCAAACGACAAGCTGTTACCAACCCAACCAATACCCTTCATTCAGTAAAACGTCTCATTGGTCGAAGACCAGGAGATAAAGAAGTAGAAGCAGTAAGAAAACATGTTCCTTATGCAATTGTAGCCGACGGTGACAAAATAAAAGTAACCATGGGTGACAAAAATTATACCCCACCAGAAATTTCAGCCATGGTACTCCAAAAGCTTAAGGCAGATGCTGAAGCAAAAATTGGAGAAACAATCACAGAAGCAGTAATCACCGTACCTGCATACTTTGACGATTCACAACGACAAGCAACAAAAGCTGCGGGAGAAATTGCTGGACTCAAAGTAAGTCGAATTATCAACGAGCCAACTGCTGCTGCATTTGCGTACGGATTCGACAAAAAGAATGATCAAAAAATTGTTGTATACGATCTCGGAGGAGGAACTTTCGACGTATCAGTACTCGAAATTTCTCATGATGAAGAAGATAATCATTCAACAGTAGAAGTTCGCGCTACCAATGGAGATACTCATCTTGGAGGAGACGACTTTGACAAAGAAATTATTGAATGGATTCTTAATGAATTCAAAAAAATAGAAGGAATTGATCTTTCTTCCGATCCATTGTCACTCCAACGGGTAAAAGATGCTGCAGAAAAAGCAAAAATTGAATTATCAAGCACCCCAGAAACAGAAATCAATGAACCATTTATCACTTCTGGTGCTGATGGACCAAAACATTTAAATCTCAAACTTTCACGAGCAAAATTAGAAGAACTCGTATCTGATCTTGTAAAGAAAACCATGGTGCCAGTAGAAAAAGCACTTACTGATTCAGGATTTAAAAAATCAGACATCAACGAAGTAATCTTGGTAGGAGGAATGACTCGCATGCCACTTATCCAACAAGAAGTAGAAAAATACTTTGGGAAAAAACCAAATGTATCTGTTAATCCAGACGAAGTTGTGGCTATGGGAGCTGCTATCCAAGCAGGACAATTACAAGGTGATCTTGGAAAAGACATCCTTCTTCTTGATGTCACCCCACTCTCATTTGGAATTGAAACCATGGGACAAGTGATGACCAAGCTTATTGAACGCAACACCACTATCCCAACCAGTAAATCACAAGTATTTTCAACCGCAGCAGATAGTCAACCAAGTGTAGACATTGTCGTACTTCAAGGAGAAAGACAAATGTCCGCAGATAATAAAACACTCGGACGATTTATCCTTGACGGCATTCCACCAGCACCACGAGGAGTACCGCAGATTGAAGTAACATTTGACATTGATGCAAATGGAATCCTCAACGTATCTGCAAAAGATAAAGGAACAGGAAAAGAACAATCAATTCGTATTGAAGCCTCTAGTGGACTTACTGACGAAGAAATTGAAAAAATGAAAAAAGATGCCGAGGTACACGCAGAGGAAGACAAAAAGAAACGTGAACTCATCGATATCAAAAATACCGCAGACACCATGGTATACACTACCGAAAAAATGATGAAAGAAGTCGAAGAAAAGAAAATCGACGTTACCGAAGAAGAAAAGAAAAAAGTGGAAGATGCACTCAAAGCCGTAAAAGAAGTAAAAGACGGTGAAGATATCGAAGCTATCAAGTCAACATCAGACAATCTTTCAACTGTGGCTCAAGCTGTTGGCATGAAAATGTACCAACAAGAACAAGCAAAGGCTGCTGATGATACTGCTGCTACCCCTGAAGGAGAAAATGCTTCAGAAAAGAAAGACGATGTGGTAGATGGAGAAGTTGTTGATGGAGATGTCGTAGACGACAAGAAAGAATAATCCTGCTATAGTATTACAAATCGTGAGATCCCCAGAATATTCTTCTGGGGATTCCGCATATTTGTAATAATCAATCGAACGCAGTAAGACGCACATATCAAGATAAGCAAATATTCATTGATGTATACAGTTTTATGATCAAACGATACCTTTTCCTCGCATTCGCACTTATTCTCTTTGGAAGTGGACTCTTTGTTGGATATAAAGTATTTCATACGCCGGCTGAAGCGGCACAACAAATCACCGGAGAAACAATTCTTGCTGCACTCAAAAGTGAAGGATTTTTGGTAACACAAACGTATATCTTTCACGAACAAGTAGAAATAGATAAATCCACGGGGAGCACCTTTAAAGATCTGTTCTGGAAACAAAATATCACTGCCGCCGCCAACATGAAGGTAAGTGCAGGTACAAATTTATCACATCTTGAAGAAACAGACGTACTCGTCACAAAAGATAAGGTAGAAGTAACGATACCGAATATAGAAACATACGGGGTAGAAATTCTTGGGGACATTACTCTCAACAATGAACAAGGAATTCTCAAAAAACTATTTAATAGCGAAGACGGTTACAACGAAGCAATTAAACAACTCAAAGATCAGGCACTCAGTGCCGTACAAACAGAAGAGCTCAGACAAGAAGCACGAGAAAGCGCACAAAAAGAAGTACAAAAAATTATTGAGCTTACAAATAATACAAACAAAACCGTTATCGTACATATAAAATAATCAATCACATTTCCTTTGAATCTTAAACGAAAAATTCTGAACTATTATGTCAAAAGATTACTACAATATTCTCGGTGTTGAAAAAGGTGCCACCGAAGAAGAAATTAAAAAAGCGTTTCGTAAAAAAGCACATAAACTTCATCCCGACAAAAAAGATGGGAACGAAGCCCAATTTAAAGAGGTAAATGAAGCTTATCAAATTCTGGGTGACGAAACCAAACGAAAAAAATATGATCAATTTGGATCAAACTTTGACCAACAAGGTGGTTTTGGTGGTGGGGCCGGATGGGAAGATTTTATGCATGCAAATAGAGGGAATGGGGGACAGGGTGGTCAATCATTTAATTTTCAATTTGGTGGCGAACAAGTAGACCTTGGTGATATTTTTGGAAGCATGTTTGGCTTTGGAAATTCCAATCGGCCACGAAAAGGAAGTGATGTCCAAGTAGACGTAGAGGTTACACTCAAAGAAGCTATCTCAGGATTAGAAAAAGATATTCACTTTTTTATCCAAACAAAAAATGGCAGAGAAGAACGAAAATTTTCCGTAAACATTCCTGCAGGGATTGATAGTGGACAATCTATCCGAGTAAGTGGCAAAGGACAACCATCCCCAAATGGCGGACCAAATGGAGATGTCTATATGCTCATTCACGTAAAACCCGATCTTCGGTTTGCTCGTCAGGGTTCCGACATATTTACTGAACTTACCATCAATTTTGTGCAAGCCGTACTTGGTGAAACAATAGAAATAGAAACAATAGATGGAAGAAAAAAACTTATTGTTCCGCCAGGATCAACTCATGGACAACAAATTCGGCTCAAAGGAGAAGGAATGCCAAAGCTGCACGGGAGAGGAAAAGGCGATCAATATGTAAAAATACTCATCGATATCCCAAAACGCCCAAATCGAAAAATGAAAAATGTACTGAAAGAATTGGAAGAATTGTTATAAATAATATTGTATATAACATAAATGTATAATTAGATAATTATTTTCCTAAAAAAACACCAGTCTATATCGCTGGTATTTTTTATACATGAAATTATTTTTTAATTACTCTACATCGGTATCTATACTATACTCACATTTCCCGATCAAGCACCTTATTCACCTCCGCATCAGCCGCTGTATTTTCTTCACGCCGAACGTGAGTTAATGTAACTTTTGTGTACCCTTGCATGAGATTCCATGCTTTTATAAAAAGTGTTTGAAGTGTAGGTTCCTTTACTTTCCAATTTCTTTTTAATTGTTCAACAACAAGTTTACTATCACACATAAAATGAAGCTCTTTAGCTCCCAAATCCTTTGCTTTCTCAAGAGCAGAAATAACTCCCATGTATTCGGCATAATTGTTGGTTTGTTCACCCAAGTATTCACCATAGCGTTTTACTTCCTTACCTGAAATAGTATCTTTCATCACCACACCAAGAGCAGCTGGGCCAGGATTGCCACGAGCACCACCGTCCGTATAAATAGTTAATTTCATAAATTACGAAATAAAAGATGTGTGAGGAACGAGTTACGAGTATGTCGTATATCGTACGTCGCACGTCTTATGATTTTTGAAGATCTATAAGGGTCATCTGCAATTCTCGATTTCCATTCCACTCATTCACGCCAAGTTCAAAAACAACATCAATAGTGTCTCCAATAGTGAGGCTGTTACACCAGTTTATCTTTCCTTTTCCCGTATGACAAAAATTCCATCCAACTAACTTTCGCATGCGTGGCGTTTTATGTTGCACAAAAAGTTGAATATGGTTATTCTGTTTTCCAATAGCTTTTACCTTAGCGACAGTAACACCTTTTGCCAAGAATAATGGTTTTTCATTATCTTTACCAAATGGCTTAAATCGTTCAAGCAAATCATACAAATCCCAATGAACATCTTCCAAGATAACTTCTGCCGCAATAGATAATTGCCGTCGCATATCTTTTTCTTTTGTTTTTTCATGATATTTTGCAATGAGTGCTTCTTGGAATGGCAAAAACTGTTCTTTTGAAGACAGGGTAAATCCGCAGGCCATGGGGTGTCCTCCAAATTTTGCAAAATATTCGGGAATTTCTTGCATTGCTTCAATCATATTGAATCCATCAATACTTCTTCCAGATCCCATAATACTGCCATGTCCATACGCCATCGCGATAGTTGGCTTGTAATAGCGTTCTTTCAATTTACTCGCAATCAATCCTACAATACCAGTTTTCCATTCATCACCAATAACAAACAAAATAGGTTTATCAAGTTGATCTCGTTCAATTTGCTCAACGGCTGCCGTTACATATGTCTCGGTAATTTGTTTTCGTTCGGTATTATTTTTATCTAGTTGAAACGCAAGATCGGTGGCTTCAATAGGATCCTCGCTTACCATTAATTTATATGCCACGTTTGCGTGTTCCAATCTTCCTGCAGCATTAATTCGTGGCGCTATTTGAAAACCAATACTTTCTGCATCAAGTTCCTTCGCTAACGTACCGTCATCATGAAGAAGTCGTGCTTCAGACAAGAGCTTTCTCATGCCAAGTCGTCTTGTTTTATTTAAGACAAGGAGACCAAACGTCGTAAGTGTCCGAGATTCTCCAAGAAGAGGAACCATGTCTGCTACACTTGCCACGGCCACCATATCAAGAAGCCATTTTTCAAATGCTTCATGTTGTTCACCATTTGGCAATGTGTCATGATCTTTTTTATGTGTTGCCAGCAGTGCCTGAGAAACCTTAAATGCCACCGCACCACCACATAATCCTTTGTCTGGGTAGGGCTCTCCTGGCATTTTGGGATGGATAACACTAAATGCCGGTGGAGGAGTTTCTGGCACAGCATGATGATCCGTGACAATAACATCCATACCAAGCTCATTCGCCAAAGTAATTTCTTCTACATTACTAACGCCGCAATCACACGTAATAATTAGATGAGTCCCCGCATCTTTTAGTAGCTGTACGGTATTACAATTTAATCCATATCCATCAATATCACGATGGGGGAGAAACACATCAATATGTTGCGCACCAAGAGCACGAAACGTTGTTGCCAAAATTGTCGATGCAGAAACACCGTCCGCATCATAATCACCATGAATCACAATATGTTCATCTTTTTTTATCGCATCAAAAATTCGTACAACCGTTTTTTCCATATCCTGAAACAAAAAAGGATCATGAACATGACATGAATAATCAGGATTTAAAAATTCATCAAGTGCCTCTTGAGTACGAAGATCTCGATTGTATAATAATCTTGCCGCCACTGGTGGAATTTCTGGATGTGTATCAAAAAATGATTGTGGTGGTTCCTCTTGAACATGCCAGTTCTTTTCCATAGAGATAGTATTAGGACAAACCAGGATTTGCCAGATTAGGACAATTCAGCTCGGAGTGATGATAAATGTTTATGACACAATACCATTGTATCAATTGAGTTGCTCACACGATCAGCATAGTGTGTATCTTTTTCTTCTGCTGACATGTTGGAGAATTCTCCAACTTTTGGAAAATATAATGCACCCGCCTGCATCATCTTAAAATTTGAAATAAGTGTTGTGAATTGTTCTACTACACGAATCCCACCAAAATCACCAATAGAGACTCCGGCAACCATAATAGGTTTATATGCATAGGCAGCAATAGCTGCCTGATCAATCCATAGTTTTAATTCGCCAGGATATGAATGGTTGTACTCAGGGGTAACAATAATAAATGCATCAATGGTTTGTACGGCATCTCGCCATGCTTGCGTTAATGGATTGTTATCGGTATGGTAAATAGTTTTGTCTACGGAAAAATTTCGAACATCATATGCCGTAACGTGTACGTCATCTCGTGCTTCGAGTTTTTCATGAATATACGTAAAAACAGATTCAGACATCCGTCCATCGCGAGCCGTACCAAGCATCAATCCAATATGTGGTTGTGAATTCATAAAGATGTAAAAATATTAATATAACGCAGGAAGAATAGTAAAAAATATCATACTCAACATAGCAAGAAGACTAATGACAATCCAGATGGTTTTAACAACTTTTCGTTTAGTAAGCATAGATCATGGTAACGTGAAATATGTCCCTGTCCCATTTGTGACAAGAGACATGAAAAAAATATAAATACTATTATCGTTTAAGCACTGCCAAATACGCTTCAGTAGGAATATCAACTTTTCCTTTACCCATCGCCATCATTTTTTTCTTTCCTTTCTTTTGTTTTTCTAGAAGCTTTCGTTTACGAGTAACATCACCTCCATAGAGTTTTGCCGTCACATCTTTTCTTATGGCAGAAAGCCGTTCACCTGCTATGATTTTTCCACCAACTGAGGCTTGGATTTTTATAACAAATTGTTGTCTTGGAAGCGAATCTTTTAGTGAATTAACAATTTGTTTTCCAACACGGAATGCTTCATCTCGCCATACAAGGGTAGACAGTGATTCCACAGGTTCTTCTGCAACCGAAATATCAATTTTTACCACATCTGTTTTTCTATAATCTTTCAGTTCATAATTAAGAGACGCATAGCCACTCGTAACCGTTTTTAGTTTATCATAAAAATCCGTAATCAACGACGCAAGAGGAATTTCATAATGCAACATTGCTCGCTTGGTATTTCCAGCACTCAAGTATTCCGTATTTGTGTATTGTCCTTTTCTCTCCGATACAAGAGCCATAACATTTCCAATATACGCATCAGGGGTAATAAGATCAACCGTCATCCATGGCTCTTCAATAAGCGTAATACGTTGTTGTTCAGGAAGATCTTGAGGGCTCCGAACAATCAGTATTTCTCCATTCGTTTGTGTCACTCGATACGCAACACTTGGTACTGTCACCACAATATGAAGACCAAATTCTCGTTTCAATCGTTCTTGAAAAATATCCAAATGGAGCATCCCCAAAAAGCCACATCGGAAACCAAATCCAAGTGCTTGTGAATGTTCTGGTTCATATTGTAATGCAGAGTCAGACAACTTCAATCGATCCATTGCTTCGCGAAGAGCAGAATAGTCGTCACCTTCTTTTGGAAAAATTCCCGCAAATACCATGGGTTTTACCTGTTTGTATCCAGGAAGTTGGGACGTCGCTGGATTTTTTGTTTGGGTAATCGTATCACCCACGCGTACTTGTGAAATGTCTTTTAATCCTGATACCACAAAGCCAATTTGTCCATTTGCTTGTACTCCTGTAGAAATTAATTGAGGGGAGTGGTGGCCAGTATCAAGCACCTCTGCGGTGGCCTTTGTTCCCATGAAAGTAATTCTGTCACCTTTTTTCATTTCACCATCAACCACGCGAACAGCTGCAACAACACCTTTATAATCATCATAAAATGAATCAAAAATAAGCGCACGAAGTGGAAGCAGTTTTTTTGTGGCAACATCTGGTGGGGGAACACGCTCAATCACTGCATCAAGAAGATCAGCAACTCCATCGCCCGTTTTTCCAGAACAATGTAAAATGTCTTCTTTTTTACATCCAATAAGATGAATTAACTCAGCGCTGGATTTCTCTATATCAGCGTTTGGTAAATCAATTTTATTCAAGACGGGAATAATCGTTAAGTTTTGTTCAAGCGCCAAATACAAATTTCCAATCGTTTGTGCTTGCACTCCTTGGCTGGCATCAACTAGGAGAATGGCTCCTTCAACCGCAGCAAGAGAACGAGACACCTCATACGTAAAATCAACATGGCCAGGAGTATCAATCAAATTTAACGTCTTTCCTTTATATTCCATCCGTACAGGCTGAAGTTTAATGGTAATTCCACGCTCTTGTTCAAGTTCCATGGTATCAAGCAATTGGGCGGTCATGTTTCGTTTTTCAACCGTTTCTGTAATTTCAAGAAAGCGATCGGCAAGAGTCGATTTTCCATGGTCAATATGGGCAATAATACAAAAATTTCGAATATCAGACATAAAAGTTAGGTGATAGCCAAAAGCCATTAGATCGTTTTGACTCTGAACTTGCCTATATATAGGCAAAATGTGACGCTATGATATCAGTTTCTGTGAGACTTTACAAGAGAGAAAATAACTAATAACAAGCCATCATTTTTTCTTATTTTTGCTCAACAAAGGGAAAAAATAGAGAAAAGAAGACATTGACAGACAACAAATGGTGTGATAGGCTGGTAAATTGGTACAGCCGATTACCACAACACTATGGGAGCGCCTATCATGATTATTCATCATGAGATTTCCCTCGTAAAGTGGGGAGGTCTTTCAGATAGCGATGAAGCTATCGTAAGCGCAGCAAAGTTGCACTATACCCACACCCGCCTGAATGGGACCAGGCTGGCGGTTATCCGTCTCATGTCGGATGGCCCGTGGGAACATGTTTCTCCTGAGAGTAAATTTCGGAGAGCAAAAGAACTCCCCGGCGAGCTGTCAGCCGAGAATGGCTTTCATTTTGCCATCAGTGTAAACAAAAGTCGTACCCCGAGGTTCAAGATATCGTTCGTTTTTGGGTGCGTAAAAAGTTGAATTTGAGGCTAGGTTATGCTAAGAAATAGGTGTTTAACTAGTTAAATTGAGTATTATGACAAAAAAAACGGAATCCGAAGTGTCCAAAATGTAGTTGTGAAAGAACCCAAAAAAGAGGTGGGCGGCGTGGATTAAAAAGATATTTTTGTAATCAGTGTCGAACATCATTTTCAATTGATCACGGACAGAAAGAAGAAATATTTTGGATTCAACACATAGATGGGATACCAATCCGTAAATTAGCAGATGAAAGAAAAATAAGCATTAGTCAAACGTATGAAAAAATTATTGTTGAGTTGAATGCGTTGCCAAACAATACTTTTGTAACAAAGGAATATTGTGACAGTGAAAAATTTTGTGGAATTTTAATAGTTGATGGAAAGTTTATTAAAGTAAAAGGATACAAACAAAAAATACCGTTCATTTATTGTATTGACTACTTAACGCATGACATTCCTGTTGGAATGGTTGTGAGATCTGAAAGTGAAGAAGCATTTGAAAGTTTTTTTCAAAAACTCAAAGATTGTAATTATCCGCTGAAGATTGTTGTCTGTGATGACCGTTCTTCCCTCGAGAAACCACTGAAAAGACATTATCCGGAAGCACTCATTCAACGATGTTTGAATCACTATGTTGAGAATATTCGTGAGTCTTTGTATATCCGCAGTCAAAGTACACACCAACATTTTTTTAACTCAATACAAAAACATGTTTTTGAAGAATATATTGATGAAAATAATTTACAAAAACAACTTGAATACATTTTTCAAAAACATACAAAAGAAAATTTGCATCGAACAACAATTTTAAAAGATATTTACAAACGAAGAACAGAATTATTTAACTACACCAAGGTTGATCATTGTCCAAAGAATACGAACCTCATTGAATTGTACAATTCACATTTCAATGCCAGGTTTAGAGCCCTCAAAGGCTTCAAATCTTTCGACAGTGCTCAGTGTTGGTGTAATGCACTTCTACTTCGTAGAAGAACCAAACCATTGACCGATTGCAAAGCGAAATTCAAACATCTCAATGGCATCGCTTCGCTCCGACTGACATTAAAAAACAGGCTCATTGGCCTGATAATTTCTTAAAAAACGCACCCAAAACCGAACGCTAACGAGGTTCAACGAAAAAAAAGGAGCCTTTGGTGTGCTAAATTGGTATGGGAAAAAAATTGACCCTCTCATAAAAACAGAAGTAGAAGAAATTTGCGCATAAAGGAGATCTTCATGCCGCACTCACCGTGCGGCGTATGGGAGATCGCTGGCGGATGAGTTGGCTGGAGTGTGTGATGAAGGGGATAACGTTCCTGTCCTCACATAAAAAAACATGGAGTTCGCGAATCAAAGTGAACTCCATGAATTTTTGGCAAAGCATTCATCAGCAGCCAACACCCACGCGGTTACCGGGCTCACCCAGAGCCTGCAACACGCCGCGTAAAATTGTCCTCTATCTCCCAAACGGAGGACAATAAAAAACAAACCCCGGACGCACTCAGCTCCGGGGTTCATTCATTTTTTGGGCATTATTCAGTTTTTTCACGAGGAGGATTTACTAATGTGTTAATCTGATTATACAGTGCAATAAACATCGTTTCGTCAAGTGTTGTATCTGTATAGGCGTGATTGATTTTATCAATAAGCTCATGTAATTGTTTCGTTGCTGTTTCGTCTGTAGATTCGAGCAGGGAAATTTTTTTAGCATCACCACCAGAAACTTCTTGAACGTATTCTTCATAAGTAGGGATAAGTTTGCCGTTGTATTTCTTACTCAAATCCTCACATGTTTTTAAAAAGTGAGGATGATCCCATGTTGCTGCCGTATAGAGACCATTAAGTTTATTCATAAAATCGCCATGAAATGATCCACGAGATTGTTCTCGTTGTTCTCGTATCATGTCCAATTCAAATCTTTTTTTCCCAGCATCGTGTTCTTTCATATGGTGTGGTGTTTAGGTAAGTACAAGTTTGGCATTATATTTCATCAGCAGGGATATCAGTAGGAACGTCCACTGTCTGAAATATTTTTTTTCGAATAACAGATTCTATAATTTCAACTTCTTTTAACTTAAAGACCTTTCCAATTGTGAGGTAAACAAACAACCCCGCCCCTCCCGCCAGGAGTCCTTGCGTTGCAATACCCCAAAACCTATCCATATCTACTAAGGTAGCAATTGGGAATTTTAACATTTGAACAATAATCCCCATCGCAAAGGCGGCTAAAGAAATTTTGTACAAAAAATGCAAAATAGCCATTTCATCCAAACTTTGTATGTGACGTACACGAAGCGTTACCCATAAAATAGCGACCTGCACAAACATAGAGATAGAAAAAGACAACGCCAATCCAGCAATACCAAAAACATTTTTAAGTAACAAGGCAAAAATAACATTTATCAATGTCCCAATGATTGCTGCAATAAATGGAGACCACGTGTCATGCATGGCATAAAACGCCCGAGCAAGTAACGGAATCAAACATTGAGCAAAAAGAGAAAGAGAAAAAAATGCCAACGTATTTGCGGTCAAAATAGTTGCTTCCCATCCAAATGCACCAGTTCCAAACAACACCCGAACAATCTGCGCACGAAGTAAAAGAAGAATAATGGTAAGTGGGACAATAAAAAATAAAATTTGTCGAATGGCTTGGGACAAGTGATGCACAAATTCGGCACCTTTTTCTTCAGCTACAAACATAGCAAGCGTTGGAAACGCCGCAATCGCAAACGAATACCCAATAATGCCAACAGGAAAATATTGAATATTGCTTGCAAAATTAAAGACTGCCAAACTTCCTGCTGCAAGTGTAGATGCAATCGTCGTCATGAGTAATAAATTAATTTGGTGAGTGGCAAGACCAAGTGTTCTCGGAAGCATTAATTTCCAAATGTCACGAACATGGCCATTTTTCCACAAAAATACTCGTCGATAAGAAAATTTATAATGTCGAAGTGCAGGAATTTGAATAACCAGATGGAAAAGTGCTCCAAAAATAACCCCAAAGGCAAGACCAATAGGACCCCACAATGGCACAAACCAGATAGCCCCAACAATAATACCAATATTGTATACAATAGGTGTTAGCGAATAAACCAAAAAAGCTTTAAAGCTTTGTAAGACACTACTAAACACACCACTAATCCCAAGCAAAACAGGAGAAACAAACATAACACGGGTCATCATAATAGTGAGATCCAGTTTCTCACCGCTAAATCCCGGGACAATAATTCGCATCAACTGTGGGGTAAAAAGACACATGATGCTACAAACAATAATAAGAAACACTGCCAAAATATTAATCACACTATTTGTTACCGTGAGCGCTTCTTCAGGATCTTTTTTCATGAGCTTGGTAAAAATAGGGATAAATCCCGCAGACAATGCCCCCACTACAATTAAATTGTATACAAGATCCGGAATACGGAATGCTGCATAATAGGCGTCAAGCACATCTCCCGCTCCATAAAGATGGGCAAAAATACGATCTCGCAAAAATCCCATTAAGCGACTCACAAAAGATGCGGCACCAAGAATAACCGCAGCGCCGGTAATTGTTTTTGATTGATTTGATAAAATTCGTTTAATCATAAACGTACTTTCCTAACATGAATCAAGGAGCATGGTATACACAAAATACGCCATGCTCCTCGTGTCATGTTCCAGAATTTACAGCAATTGCTTACGTTTCATAATAAAAATGATCAAAATAATCCCTGTTGCCAAGGTACCAAACATACCCCACACAAGTAAAGGATGATTCGCAAATGGAAGGGGAATATTCATTCCATAAATACCGGCTAAAAGGGTAAGTGGGAGCAATGCCACTGAAATGACGGTCAGTGCGCTAATAACATTATTTGTTCGTCGAGTAAGCAATGATTCAACCGTAACATGTAGACCATCAACCGTATCTTTGTAATTTGTGATAACAGACCATAATTTACTCAAATAGTCGTTAACATCATCAAAATATAAACTCAGTGTTTCGTCAAGAAACGGTTTCCGAATATGGGATAAATGAGAAAGTAAATATCGTTGAGGATCAATAATTCGTCGGAATCCCAAAATATTTCGTCGATGCGTTGCAAGCTGTTTAACAACGTGGGTATCAGGTTTGTTTTCAAATATGTCTGTTTCTAGTTGAGATATTTGTTTGCCAATATTGTGCAAAATTGGTCTGGAATTATGAAACAAGGATTCTGTTAATTTATACAAAAGATAGCCAGATCCATTACTCATCCATTCACGTTTAATACTTCTATTTCGCATACAGCGATAAAAGAAGTTTTTCATTTGCTTGGTACTATTGTGTTGAATCGTGATTAAAAAGTCATTGCCAACAAAAATATCGAGTTCAAGAGAAATGACTCGTTTTGTATCTCCTTGCCAATGAGGAAATTGAAATACCAAAAAAAGATAATCCTTATACGTATCAATTTTTGGTGTTTGACTTTCGCTTTGAATATCCTCCAAATCAAGATGATGAAAATGAAAGTTTTGTTTCAAAAATTCCAGTGCTTCTTCATCAATACGATCAATATTAATCCATCGGAGTTTTTTTGATTCAAGAATTTTGATAGCCATAGAAAAACATTAATCAGTATGAGGGACAGATACCACCAACGTCATTGATGTTGTCCCTTGGTCTTTTGATTCATCCGTAATGGTCAACATGCCATAAAATGTATCTGCTGTCAGTTGTAGTCGTTTTTGAGAAAGAGTATCTTCACGTTCCGTTACCTCAATAGCTTGTTCTTCAAATTGTCTACGGTAATAATCAAAAATAAAATCAGGATCAGCAGGAAGATTCTTCCAGACAACGGTAACGGTGTCATCACGTTTAGTTACCGATTCATTTGCCAATTGTACCATGTTATTAAACGTAAGCGAGGTATCACCAGAGTCAAGGGTAGTATACTGATCAAAGGTTAAGAGAATGGGGGACAAAATCAATTTTGGCAAAAATGTTGCTGCCTCAAGGGGTCTTCCTTTTTGTTCAGCAGGTAAAAAGGTAATTTCTTCAATATAATCGTCATCATATAAAAAAATAGTATCAGGAAATACTGCAGGAACTTCAGATAACCGTTTTGGTTTGACAGGTGCCGTTAATTGAAGCAAAAGGACAATACCAATAATAAACATCCCCAAACAACCACAACCTGAAAAACATGTTCGCTTTACACAAGAGCGTTTTTTTTTAAATTCAGTAAGCGGTGGTGATTGAATAGATACGGGCTCAGTATGTCTAGGCATAGTATTCTCGCAGTGAGTATATCAAATTGATCGTATTTTGTGTACCAGTCATGTGTATGGTAAGCTGTAACAACAGAGAGACATAGGAAGTAGAATAGTATTCTTCTATAAACTATTTCAGCCAAAGGCTGAGCCTATACATAATTATCAATTTATATATATGCACATACAATTTTGTGGAGCTAATCATGAAGTAACAGGCTCTTGTCATTTACTCACCACAAGCAAAAAAAGGATCCTCGTAGATTGTGGCATGTTTCAAGGAGGAAACTACAGCGAAGGAAAAAACTTTGATACGTTTCCATTCAATGCGGGAGACATTGATATTCTTATTGTAACACATGCGCATCTTGACCACGTGGGAAGAATCCCTAAGTTAATAAAAGAAGGATTTCATGGAAAAATTATTGCCACCAAAGGAACATGTCATATCATGCCACTTGTTCTTGAGGATGCACAACACATAATGACCTACAATCATCGAAAATTCCAAACCCCAATTTTATATAGCATGGAAGATGTAGACAAAGTTACAGAACTTTGCCAAGGTATTGAATATAATGAACGAGTAGATTTAGGAGACGGCGAAACGGTCATCTTTAAAGATGCTGGGCATATTTATGGATCATCATTTTTAGAAATAGAAGCAGACGGGAAACGTATCGGGTTTTCAGGAGATATTGGAAACGATAATGTTCCTATTCTCAAAGATACACAACCGCTTGGTGACGTTGATGTATTGCTTTGCGAATCAACGTATGGAGATAGAATCCATGAAGCCTCCACCATGCGAGATGAAATAATACAAAAACTCGTTACCGAGGCAGCACATAATGGGGGAGCCATTATGATTCCCGCTTTTTCTATAGAACGAACACAAGAGCTCTTATACAGTTTGGAAACACTCGCCACAGAAGGAAAACTCCCGCAAATGCCTATATTTGTTGATAGTCCGCTTGCCATAAAAGTCACAAAAGTATTCAAAGAATTTCCAGAGTATTACGATAAAGAGGCCTGCAAAAAATATATGCAAGGAAATGATTTTCTTCAATTCCCACGGTTAGAAATGACTAACACAAAAGAAGAATCAAAAAAAATAAATGACATCAATCCTCCAAAAATGATTATAGCCGGTGCCGGTATGATGAATGGAGGAAGAATCCTGCACCATGCGCATCGCTACCTATCAGATCCAAAATCAACACTTATCATTGTTGGCTACCAAGCGCAAGGATCTCTTGGAAGAAGATTGTACGAAGGAGCCGAAAGCGTAAAAATATTTGGTGATGAAATTCCTGTTCGTTGTACCGTAAAAGCAATTGGTGCGCTCTCTGCACATGGTGATCAACACAAACTTATGTCATGGGTTGGTACTGCAACACAAGCTCCAAAGAAGATTTACTATGTCCACGGAGAACCACACGCCGCCACCGCCCTCGCACACAAAATAAAACAAGATATGGGTATTTCCGGATTTATTCCAGAATATGCAGAAACAATAGAAGTATAATAGAAAAAAACAGCGATTATCGCTGTTTTTTGATTTGATACGTAGGGGTGTTGTTCTTGAGCGTCGATCTCCAGGCAGCTGTTAGCCATAAGCCAACAACCACCATGGGCGGTGCGCATCTTTCCCTTAACATACTACTCCGTAAGGATGTTCAATCAAGGACCTCAGATATTCTATTATGGGCACAGAAAAGGGGACGTGTCAAGTTTTAGCAAATAAAAAAATATCATATTGCAGATATTTTCATATTCATCCGTTGCTACCATGATATGATAAAAACAGGTGAGGGGGCAGATCTATATCGTGTTTGGTGTTGTTGGGGGTTTTGTGTCTTGCCTGGTGGCCAATATGTTCTCTCCATGATGAAGAGACATTTTTTGACCCACAAAGGTCAACGATACCCAACGCACAAACAGTCTATTCTCTGCTCAGAGACATGTGTGGGATTCCTCCCACAGGTCTTTTGTTAGACATCCATGTCACCCTCCACACAAATACATATCAGTGATATATCAATGTGGAGGATAACATGAGTGGAAAACGTGTCTCAAAAAAAAGAACTAGGGAAATAATAAACAATTTATATATTTCTGTCAACGATATTGTCACCAGGGGGACTCTATGCTAAGATAATTTGGCTATAATAAGGAAAATATGAAACTCAAACTCAAATCAGATTACAAACCAGCAGGCGATCAACCCAATGCAATCAACGGGCTTGTTGACGGAATAAAAAAGGGATACGGGAAACAAACCCTTCTTGGTGTTACCGGATCTGGAAAAACGTTTACCGTCGCCAACGTCATTGAACAAACGCAACTTCCCACGCTTGTTATCGCCCACAACAAAACACTTGCAGCACAGCTTTGCAATGAATTTCGGGAATTTTTTCCAAATAACGCAGTAGAATATTTTGTTAGCTATTACGATTACTATCAACCGGAAGCATACATTTCATCAAGCGATACCTACATAGAAAAAGAAGCCCAGGTAAACAACGAAATTGATCGACTTCGTCATGCCTGTACGCAGGCCCTCCTTACAAGAAAAGATGTTATCATCGTTGCCTCCGTATCTGCCATCTACGGTCTTGGATCTCCAAAAGAATATGAACAAATTGTTTTGCATCTTCGTAAAGGCGACGTCCTTGATCGCAGAGGAATGATGGAGCATCTTATCTCCATGCAATTCACCAGAACCACCACCGATCTTACACGTGGAAACTTTCGTATGCGCGGTCAAGTATTTGAAATCATGCCAGTCAATGAAGAACGCATTTACCGATTTGAAATTAGTAAACACATCGACCACATAGAACTCATTGATCCTGTAACACGAAAAATTATTCATCCTGATCTTGAAGATGCCTGGTTTTTTCCAGCCAAACATTACGTGGCAAGTCCCGAAGCTCGCGAACAAGCTGTGGGAAGAATTGAAGCAGAATTAAAAACACAACTTGCGTTATTTAAAAAACAAGGAAAAGTCCTTGAACACGAACGACTCAAACGGCGAGTAAAACATGATGTAGAGCTCATAAAAAATATTGGCTATTGCAATGGGATAGAAAATTATTCAAGATTATTTGAAGGAAGAGAAGAAGGGGAACCGCCATTTACTCTTCTTGATTATTTTCATTATTCTTCACCAGATTTTCTTACGGTTATTGATGAATCCCATGTCACAGTATCGCAAGTTCGTGCTATGTACAAAGGAGACAGAGCAAGAAAGGAATCACTAGTAGAACATGGATTTCGTTTACCAAGCGCAAAAGATAATAGACCACTGCAATATCACGAATTTGATGAACGAACAAAAAAAATGCTGTATGTTTCTGCCACACCAAACGAATATGAATTAGGCGAAAGTGAGCAAGTAGTGGAACAAATCGTTCGGCCAACAGGACTTGTTGACCCCGAAGTGGTTATTCGTCCAATTACCGAAACAAAAGAGAATCCCTCACAAGTAGACGATGTCATTACCGAAATTCAAGCACAAATCAAAAAAGGGGATCGAACACTCGTTACCACCCTTACCAAAAAAATGGCCGAGGATATTACCGAATATCTCAAGAAAAAGGGTATCAGTGTGTCGTATCTCCATAGTGATATTGATACCATCGAACGAATTGAAATCATTATGAAACTCAGACAAGGGGAGATTGACGTCATCGTTGGGGTCAATTTGCTTCGTGAAGGATTAGACATTCCTGAAGTGTCACTTGTTGCCATCCTCGACGCGGACAAAGAAGGCTTTCTTCGTAGTAAAACCAGTCTTATTCAAACAATTGGTCGTGCTGCTCGTAATGCCGATGGACGGGTTATTCTCTATGCCGACAACATGACAAATTCAATAGATAAAGCGATAGAAGAAACAGATCGTCGTCGAAACATTCAGCTTGCATATAATAAAAAACATGGCATCACGCCACAAACCATTCAAAAGAGCATCCGAAACATTCTTGAAGAATTTGGTATCGATCCCGAAGCCCAGAAGCAAAAACGCAAAAAAGGAAAAGGTGGATCACGTGGCGCTAAAACGCTTGCTCTCGATACCATCGGCGACGACCGCCCGATTAAAGAACAAATCAAAGATAGAGAACAACAAATGAAAGAAGCTGCCAAAAATCTCGAATTTGAACTCGCCGCCATTTTGCGAGATGAAATTCATGAACTCAAAAAAGTAGATCGAAAAAAATAATTGCTCCTTAGTAAAAATATGACCGTTGAACAATTTCTTACTGAAGCGTTACAAGCCCACAAAAAAAGAATGAACATTTTTAAATATGTTAAGGAAGGGATTATTTTTGAATGGACTTTGAAAAAGTGGATAATTACGGGAATTTTTTCAAAAGAAAAAAAAATGATTGAAAAAGCGGCAAGTTGGATGGTTCTCGTTATTGGGCTGTTAGTTGTCGTGCAATATCCATATTCGCCAATAAAATGGGGAAATAGAGTATCGCCAGTAATATATATTATGGGAAATGTGTTTTTTTGGGTAATAATGTCTTTGGTATTTAATGAACTGATGTTCAGGGCAAATAAGGAAGATCGTTTTGTAAAAAAAATTATCAAGCAGTATAAACAGAAAATGGAATTTTCCGGACAAGAAATAGTGACCGCTGCCAAAATTTTACGAAGCTGGGAAGCTATGACATATGAAAAGGCAGTCAAAACACATGGAAAACGAATTGTTGATGTACTCCTTATGGCAAGAGCTATCTACCCATTTCTTAATAGCAAAAAACAACTTACCCTCAAACGCCTTGTTTCCATAAAAGCTATTGAAGAAAACAGAGAGGCAGGTTGGGAAGAATAATACAACAAAAAAGAATAGTATATGACACAGAATAAATACAAATGGTATATTGGTTGTTTTTTTTGTCTTCTCTTTGGTATTGGACTACTCTTTCGTTCCCAAACGTACATAAACTCATTCCCCAACTTTTCAGACAATCTCAACGAGTTACATCCTCAACCAGTTGCCCTCGTATTTGGTGGAGGAGTAAAAAAAGACGGCACACTTAGCAATGCCCTAGAAGATCGTGTCATCAAAAGTATAGAACTCTACAAAGCCGGAAAAGTAAGTAAACTTCTCATGACAGGAGACAATGGCAGTCGCCACTATGACGAAGTAACGCCAATGAAAGCCTATGCCATAGACGCTGGCGTTCCCGCCGAAGATATTGTCCTTGATTACGCTGGCTTTCGTACGTACGATAGTTGCTATCGTGCACGAGATATCTTTGGACTCACCGATGTTATTGCCGTATCGCAAGCATTCCATCTTCCTCGCATTCTCTATATCTGTAATACGTTGGGAATATATACTACAGGGTACATCGCCGATCGCCGTAAATATGTTGCCAAAAATACTTGGGCAATCCGTGAGTTCCTTGCTAAGTTCAAAGCATGGTATCAAGTAGAACTCACCAAACCGTTTCCCAAATATCTTGGCAAAAAAGAATCAGTATTCTAAAAAAATCGACAGAACGCCGATTTTTTTATTATTTAGAAAGACTATTATTGAATTTCTACCACCACATCATTACTATAAAAAAGACAACGCGCAGGATCATTCATCGTATTAAAGGTACACAACCGCACATGCCATTTTCCTGGGGGAAGGTCAGTCCATGTAGCTTTTCGTTTATCATTATCGATTTGATACCACTGACTTTCGCCATCAACGGTAGGATCTTTTTGTTCACCCATCACAAACCGAAATTGATCTCCTTCAAGTAAGTCAGTACTAATCTGCCAGGAAAAGGTTGCACTATCTTTTTTTACTTTATCTACGGTGAGATTGAATGTTCCATTAGGGGGTTCTGAACGTGTATAAAAGGCACATCCACTAAGGAAAACAACACAAAAAAGAGCTATACTGCCAAGATACAAGAGTTTCATAAAAAAAGGGGATATTATTATATATAATAGTATTGTAAATATAAAAAAAAGAATTAGCAAATAGCATTGACATATCATACCGATAAGGTATACTATCGCAACGCTCATTCAACGTACCTATAAACATACAAAAGCCCAAATAGGGCCATTTTTTGGTATATCATCACATATTAGAGATATACCCGTATTGATCATCTATTGTTACTACGTGTTTTCAATTATAAGACAATATGCAAGATAAAATTTCTATCAAAGGTGCTCGTGAACACAACCTCAAAAACATCACTGTTGAACTTCCACGAAATCAGATGATTGTGTTTACCGGACTTTCAGGCTCAGGAAAAAGTAGCCTTGCTTTTGATACCATATTTGCCGAAGGACAGAGGCGGTATGTGGAAAGTCTATCTGCTTACGCTCGGCAATTTCTTGGCAATATGCAAAAGCCAGACGTTGATGAAATAGAAGGTTTGTCTCCGGCAATTTCAATCGATCAAAAAGCACACAGTGCCAATCCACGTTCTACCGTTGCCACCATTACTGAAATTTATGATTATCTTCGTGTCCTCTTCGCTCGGGTGGGAAAACCACATTGTCCACTCTGTGGTACCAAAATAGAAAAAATGACGACAGAAGAAATGGTAGAAAAAATAGAAATAGGATTAACAAAAGACAAAAAGAAAAAAGCGAAACAAGATGAAGGACTCTTAATTCTTGCCCCCGTTGTCCGTGGAAGAAAAGGGGAGTACTACCAAATGCTCTATGACATGTACAATTCAGGATTTCTTGAAGTACGCGTGGATGGAGTGATAAAAAGTCTTCGTAATAAAATTATCCTCTCAAAAAACAAAAAACACAGCATAGAAATTATTATCGATAAAATTCCCGTTACCAAACTAGACAAAGCTCGGTTAGCCGAAGCCGTTGAAACAGCCGTTGATTTATCAAATGGACTGTGTACAGTTATTTACCCGAGCATAGAAGAACAAATTCTCAGCACAGAATACTCTTGCCCCAAAGATGGATTTAGTTTTCCAGAAATTGAGCCACGTCTGTTTAGTTTCAACAGTCCATACGGGCAATGCCAAGACTGTACCGGGCTTGGAACAAAAGAACTATTCAGCGAAGAACTTTGCCCAACTTGCGAAGGAAAACGGCTAAACAAAAATGCCCTTAGTGTAAAAATTGGTGAAAAAAATATATTCGATATCGTTTCCCTCACTATAGAAGATGCTAAAGATTTTTTTATTTCACTCAATCAGACCTTAAGTGAACAAGAAATAGAAATTTCCAGTGCCGCACTTCGTGAAGTCAATAACCGACTACAATTTATGTTCAACGTCGGATTACATTACCTCACGATGCATCGTCGAGCCGGAACGCTCTCTGGTGGAGAAGCACAGCGCATTCGCCTTGCCTCACAAGTGGGGCAACAACTTGTCGGTGCGCTCTATGTACTCGACGAGCCAACCATTGGTTTGCACCAACGGGATAACGATCAACTAGTGTCAACCCTCCGCAATCTTTGTGATATTGGAAACACAATTATCGTTGTAGAACATGATGAAGATACTATTCTCGTCAGCGATTGGATTGTTGATATTGGACCGGGAGCAGGAAAGCACGGCGGAAATGTTGTCTACTCTGGACCGCTCAGCGAATTATTAAAGAAACAACATTCCACCAAACAAGAATCCACCAAAGTGAGTGATTGTATGGTTATTGGTGAGGCAAAAAATTCATTAACAGGAAAATACCTCCGTGGCGAAGAAAAAATAGATGTTCCTACAAAAAGAAGAAAAGTAGACAAATCTTCTGCCAAAATAAAAATCAAAGGTGCCGAAGAAAATAATCTCAAAAATATCGATGTCGAAATTCCGCTCAAACGGTTTGTTTGTCTTACTGGTGTTTCTGGATCAGGAAAATCAACACTCATGCATCGTATTCTTCATCGAACCATTGCCAACAAACTCAACCACGTCAACAAAAAAACAGGGAAACATAAATCGCTCACAGGAATAGAATATATTGATAAAATTATCAAAATAGATCAAAAACCAATTGGACGAACTCCAAGAAGTAATCCTGCTACCTATACCAAGGCGTACGACCACATTCGTGATCTTTTCGCCTCAACACCAGAAGCAAAAATTCGTGGCTATAAAAAAGGGCGGTTCAGTTTCAATAGACCTGGTGGTCGGTGTGAACATTGTGAAGGAAAAGGGACATTGAAAATAGAAATGCACTTCCTTCCTAGCGTAGAAATTATTTGTGATGTGTGTAACGGCAAACGATTTGACCACGAAACCTTACAAGTGCATTACGCCAAGAAAAACATTTCAGATGTTCTGGGCATGACGGTAGAAGAAGCCAAAGAATTTTTTCAAGATATTCCACCAATTGCTGATAAGCTCAATATGCTCAGCGATGTGGGACTTGATTATCTTACTCTTGGGCAATCGGCAACCACATTATCCGGTGGAGAAGCACAACGCATCAAACTTTCAAAAGAACTTTCAAAACGAAACACCACCCGCACATTATATCTTCTCGACGAACCAACTACAGGGCTTCATTACGCCGATGTAAAAAAACTGATAGAAGTGTTGCAAAAGTTAGTTTCTCAAGGGAATACTATAATGATTATCGAACACAACCTTGATCTTATTAAGTGCGCCGATTGGATTATTGATCTTGGCCCAGAAGGGGGAGACAAAGGAGGAGAAGTTGTTACTTGCGGGACCCCCGAACAAGTTGCTATAGTAGGAAAAAGTCATACAGGACAATATCTAAAAAGATTACTTAAATAATCACTATGTTTAGAGAAGGACAAAGAAATCCAGGACAAGAATTTCAAATAAAACCTCCCAAAAAAGAATCTCCAGGAGAAAAATTTCAACGGGAAACGAGAGAAACATTAGAAGAAATGAAAAAAACAGCAGAAATAAAAAGAAACCTTAAAGGAAAATCTGTCCCACTAGAAAAAGTGGGTGAAGCAATTGGTGAAGATACTGGAGAATTTAATGTAGATGAAGTAATGGCGGACACGGAGAGCTTATGGGGAGCTTCCCCAGACACAAAAGAAACAACGATAGATGCAAAAGAAGCAACAAAAGAAACGTATGCAGGTGATCCTCGAGATTCTCAAAACTACGTAGCTTCAGCAGAAGCTCCAAATACGGGTGAGTTTGATGCTGTTGATAAAAAACCAACACTAAAAGATTCTCGCTATACGCTAACCAAAGAACTTGGAGAAGGAGGATTGGGAACCGTATATCTTTCTGAACGACGTCCATACGGAAAAGCAGATACTAATGACAATGTCACACAAGTTGCCGTAAAAGTAATAAAAGCAAATCAATTAAAATGGATGTCTGAAGCAGCACAAGAAGATGCCAAAGCAAGATTTAAACGAGAGATGCATGCACAAGTTGAAGCATCACAGCGATCTCCGTTTATTGTAGAAATTTTAGATGCCCCAGAAATAGAAGGAGAAAAAGATAGCATGGCGCTTGTGTTAGAATATTTCAAAGAAGGAGATATCGAATCGTTCATGGAAAAAGGAAAAGGATTACCAGAAGAAACCGTTTGTTCAATAGCAGTACAAACAGCACTCGGATTAGCCGAGATGCACAAAAAAGGTATTCTTCATAGAGATCTGAAGCCCGCAAATATGTTTGTGGACACACTCAGTACCGTGGTAAATGAAGATGGCAAAGAATCCATTGATCCTGCATTACGAAAAGAACATATAGCAACAGGAAACATTCATATAAAGATTGGAGATTTTGGTATTTCCACACTAACAGGTGACAAAAAACAACAAATAGAAGCTGCCAAGGATACTCAGGATGCCAAAAATACCCTGACACAAAGTGATCAAGTATTGTCCAGTAAAATTACCCAAGAAGGATCAATCGTTGGGACTGTTGCGTATCTTTCTCCAGAAGGGGCACTTGGTGAATCACAAGGAACTGATGAAGATTTATATCAATTAGGAACCGTACTGTATGAATTGTTATCAGGAAAACTTCCCTACGAGGAAGGTTCTATTATGAAAATGGTCAGTCAAAAAATGAGCAAAGAAAAACATGTGAATGATGCTATGGGGAGAAAAGAAGAAAATATGTTGCATCGTATAGTAAATACACTCATTAACCCAGATCCAGAAAAAAGGAAAAAAATGGAATGGAACGGAGCCTCATTCGATTTATCGTCGGCCTCTGCTGTTGCAAGAACAATTACTGAATATATCACAAACAAACAGACGCCAATGGTATCATCGATAGAAAGTTCAGCTCCTACAGAAGAAAGCCCTGTCAGCCCACGACAGTTTCCTTATCTGTATGTTGGTGGAGTACGAGATTTTTCTGCCCAATAAAATATAATCATATCGCAGTATATGTCAGAACAAAAAAGTCGATCAGGACAAGAATTTTCTATAAAAAAAGGAGAACCAGAACCAAAGAATATTGTTCCTATTATTGATTCAACCATAAGCGAGATTTTGCCATTAGTAAAAAAGAACACTTCAGAAAGTAGTGCAAATCATCCCCCACAAACAACCATTGACACAGGAAAAAAATCTCAAGAAATTAAAATAGGCACAATAGAAAAAAATGGGAAATACCGGTTTGTCAAAAAACTGGGTGAAGGTGGTATGGGAGAAGTGTGGCTAGTAGACGAAATGGATAAATGCTATGAAGAACAAGGAACAACAGTTTGCGCACAATCCGTGGTAAAAGTGATAAAACCAACCCTATTGAATTCTGAAAAACAAAAAAAAGATTTTAAAAGAGAAATGGACGCCATGGTTGATGTAGAAAATGAATTTATCGGTCGAGTTTTTGATACCTATGAAGAACATGGAGACATGCGAATAGTGATGGAATATCTTTCAGGAGGAGACGCATTTACTCTTATTGGAGAAATGCGCAATAATAAGCAAGACTATCCACCCCAAAGAAGAGAACAACTGTCTGCTGCCATTGGCTATCAAGTTGCCTTGGCATTGGAATACATGGCAACACGGCATGTATTACATCGAGATTTGAAAGCACCTAATGTGTTAATTCAAAACGGTGTATTTGAACAGTTTCCATTGGCAAAAGTTATTGATTTTGGTTTGGTAAAGTACCTGAATGGTCCAAATGCAGAGGGAAAAAACTTGAGATCTTCTACGGAATTTCTTCCCATTTCACCAGATGACACAATAGATGATACAACACAACATGAAACAGAACCAGGTCAAATAAAAGGAACTCCGTATAGTATGCCGCCGGAGACAATTAAAGGAGAAAAAGCTACCTATCAAACAGACAGCTATGCCTTGGGGTTATTGATGTACCAATTAGCGGCCGCTAATGAAACACCCTTTGATAAAAGTGGTGCCGATTTTTTTCTATTAAAACAAAAAACAGAAAATGCATTTAAACCACTTCATGAACAACTGGGATACGCATCTCCTACAACATTTACACAAATTGTAGAAACACTCATGGATGGTAATCTTCTTGAGCGTGAACTGTTAATAATAAATACGGAAGGGGAAAGAATACGATTATCAAAAATAACAAACGCCAAAGAATATGATGATAAAAATATTATTTTTCTCCAAAATCCAACTGAAATAAAAAAGGCAATTCGCAATGCCATTATTGAAGAATATCCAGAACTAGCACAAGAAGATCCTTTTGCTATCACGGAATTACCTAAAAGAGAGAGATAAAAGTATACAAAAAGTTTCAATATACCATTCTATTATTTTCTATGTAACTATATGGAAACACCATCTATTACACCAGAGGAGAGAGTTGAACAAAATAAAGTAAGTGACATAAAAATTGGAGAAAAAATTAAGGGAAAAATACCTGCTATTGAAATACGAAAAACAAAAGAGGTTGAACCTGGAACCATAGAGAATGGTAAGTATCGATTTACAAAGAAACTGGGTGAAGGGGCCATGGGAAGTGTGTGGGAAGTTGATGATATAACGAAATGTTATGAAAAAAATGGGAAAGAAGAATGTGCAAACGCTGTAGTAAAAGTACTAAAATCAGGGGCTACCGTTACAGAGCAAGCAAAACAACGGTTGCGACAAGAATTAGATACGATGATTAAGTCAGAATCGGAATTTGTTGCACGCGTATATGATGTATACGAAGAAGAAGGAGAAACAAGAATCGTAATGGAAAAAATTAATGGAAAAGATGGAGGAGATCTCTTAAAGGATATGCTGAAAAATAGAGAACAATACTCTCCAGAAAGAAGAGAACAATTAGGTGCTGCCATTGCCTATCAAGTTGCTCTTGCATTAGAAGAAATGCAAAAAGTAGGAATTGTCCATAGAGATTTGAAAGTAGCAAATATTATGTTGGTAGATGGGGTGTTTGAAAATTTCCCTTTGGTAAAGGTCTTGGATTTTGGGGTTGCAAAAGAAATGCAGCCAGAAGAAAATTCGACAAAGCCTTTTGACTCACAAAATTTTCTTCCAATAACACCAAATGAAACACCACAAATGAATAATCTAACAAGAGATGGTGTTATTATGGGCACACCATTTTATATGCCTCCAGAAATGGGAGATTCATTTTTAGATAAAAAAACAAGTCCAAGAGATAGTGAATTTGCAAAAGCAGACACCTATGCGCTCGCAATGATGTCCTATATTATCACAGCAGCAAACAATCCTTTTAGCATGAAGAATAGAAAAGATGCCTTTGTGCGTGAACAAAAAAAGAATAATGAGTTTCCACCGCTCCATGAGCAACTAGGATACGAATCACCAACAAGATATACGCAGCTCATAGAAACCTTGATGGATGGTGATCCAACAGAGCGTCAAATCATGATAATAGATAAAGATGGAGTAAGAAAGCGGTTATCTGAAATGCAAGAAGGAGAAGGCTATGAAGATAAAACAATTATTTCACTCAAAAATCCTACGGAAATAAAAACAGCCATTCGAGATGCCATCGTAGAAGAATATCCAGAACTAGCACAAGAAGATCCTTTTTCTATTACCGCACTTCCGTCACGGGATAAACAAAGTTCTTCCCCCACTCAACAAGAAGAGTCTCCACAACCCCCTGCAACAACGCCGCCAAAATCAGGATTTTTTAATAAAATAAAAGGATTATTTAGCTAAAATAGAAAGAGTCGGTTACGCGGCTCTTTTTTGGTATATAACGGAACCACATTGAATCAGCAAGAATTTCATAGTAGTATAAACAAAGAATAGCTATGGAAAAAAATACTATAGAAAAACTCAAGAAAAAAATACAAACATTTCCAGATGAACCAGGCATCTATCAATTTTTTGATACAAAAAAAGAACTCATCTACGTAGGCAAAGCCACTTCACTCAAAAACCGTGTGAAAAGTTATTTTATTGGCAAAAGAACCAGTCGACCAATAGAACAAATGATCCATCAAGTAGCCAGCATTACATACAAGCAAACAGACTCCGTGATAGAAGCCATCATCCTTGAATCAAACTACATAAAAAAATACAAACCAAAATATAACGTCATCAGCAAAGACGACAAATCATGGAACTATCTCGTCATTACCAAAGATGAATATCCACTGGTAATTCCAATCCGTCAGCATGAACTCAAACAGAAAATTGAACAAGAGATCAAAAAAGAATTTCAATACGTGTTTGGTCCATACCCCGGTCTTGCCCAAAAACCAACCATGAAAGTACTTACCAAACTTTTCAATCTTTCGACTTGTCAAAAAAACAAGAAAGCAAAAAAACAAAAAAAACCGTGTTTATATAGACAAATGGGGCAATGTCTTGGTGTCTGCACCGGAGAAATAACCTCAGCAGTATACAAACAAAAAGTTATAAAACCGCTTGTAACCTTTCTTCGTGGCGGGAAAAAGCGTCTCCTCACCAGCATCAAAAAAAATATGCAACAAGCGGCAAAAGAAAAACAATTTGAAGAAGCCGCACGGCTTCGTGACCAACTTCACAACCTCCAAAAAATTCAAGATGTTACCCTCATAAATAAATCGTTCTTCGAAACAGAAGAAACAAATACTCAAGAATTCATCACAAAAATAGAAGGATACGATATCTCAAATTTGGGGACCACCGGGAAAGTCGGTTCCATGGTCGTTTTTGTTCATGGTGAACCAGACAAAACACAGTACCGAAAATTCAAAATAAAAACGGTTGAAGGACAAAGTGACGTCGACTGCCTCGATGAAGTTCTTACCAGAAGACTCAAACATAATGAATGGAAGTATCCAGATTTATTTTTAATCGACGGCGGACTCCCACAAGTAAATCGTATTAAAAAAGTATTCAAAAAAACAGGCATTCAGATTCCCATCATTGGTATTGCCAAAGGGTCAGATCGAAAGAAAAATGAAATCATTCTTGGCACCACAGATCGAGAAATTATTAAATGGGTATACAAACATACCAAAATACTTATCCGTGTCAGAGATGAAGCTCATAGATTTGCAATCAAGTTTCAACGCGAGCAACGAAAACTAAAAGCATAAGAATCGATACGGACAATATATGAAAGGGTAGCTAGTATATTTATCCGGAACCGCTGTCAGACGCAGTTTTTTGTTACGTGCGCTAGGGTACCTAAAAATTTTTTATCCACATCCTCACATCAAAAGTGGGCTTTTTTATTGAAAAGGGAATAGAAGTGGTGTAAAATGGAGACAAGTGGGGAGAAGTGGGGAAAATGCTTGTCTTCCTATCACTCACTTACAGTACTATGTTCATCGGAGAGTACAATCACAATCTAGATGCCAAAGGGCGGCTCGCCGTACCAAAAAAGTTTCGTACTGCCCTCAAAAAAGGGGCAGTCGTTACTCGTGGTCTAGACAACTGTTTGTTCCTCTACACGCATGAAGAATGGAAAAAACTTGCAGAAAAACTTGCCAGCCTTCCATTTGCGCAAGCAAACACACGAGCCTTCGCTCGCCTTATGCTTGCCGGTGCTATGGACGTAGAACTCGATAAACAAGGAAGAATCATTCTTCCAGAATACCTTCGCACCTTTGCCTGTCTCAAAAAAGAGACAGTTCTAGCCGGTCTATACAACCGCCTTGAACTGTGGGACAAAACTAAATGGGAAACATACAAAAAGAAAACAGAAAAAGAAAGTAACAACATAGCCGAACAAATGGCTGATCTAGGGGTATAATTTATGAATGTTCATCTGAAAATTTATGTCACGACACGAACCAGTTTTATTAGCAGAAGTAATAGAAAATGTATCCCTAACCTCCGGAATGACGGTCATTGACTGTACCGTCGGTGATGGTGGTCATTCAGAAAAACTTGTACAAGCTATTGGAAATAAAGGAACGCTCCTTGCAATTGATGCCGATCCCGAATCACTTCTTCGTGCAAAGAAATATCTTCATGAATACAAAGATAACATTCGATTTGTACGAGGAAACTTTGAACATCTCAAAGAAATAGCAGAAAAAGAGCATATTGATTCAGCAAACGTTATTCTCATGGATTTTGGTTGGTCTAGTCCACAGTTTTCAGATAGGAATAGAGGATTTAGTTTTCAGGGTGAAGAACCCCTCGATATGCGCTACGGCGCTGGACTCGATCACAATATCACTGCCAAAGAAATAGTAAATCAATGGTCAGCAGAAGAGCTTGAGAAAATATTCAAAGAATACGGCGAAGAAAAGCAAGCAACAAAAATTGCCCACGCAATAACAGAAGCAAGAAAAGACAAAGAAATTGAAACAACAAAAGACCTGGTAGACATTATCCTTACTGTATTCCGTGATAAGTTTCAAACCAAAAAAGATTTGCCATGGGTTGGTGGACTACATCCTGCCACAAAAATATTTCAAGCATTGCGTATTGCTGTAAATGATGAACTTGGTGTTATAGAACGAGTACTTCCTCAAGCAATAGAGTTACTCGCTCCAGGAGGACGGCTCGCTATCATCACGTTTCATTCACTAGAAGATCGCATCGTAAAACATTACTTCAAAAAACGACAAGAAGAAATAGCTATCATTACCAAAAAACCAATCGTCCCTACAGACGAAGAAGCAAAACAAAACTCCAGGTCACGTTCCGCAAAACTCCGAGTCATCGAAAAAAAATAATATGAAAACAAAAGAAAAAAAACAAACCATGCGACAAAAAAAGCTCAAAATGAGAAAGCTTATTGTGAGTAATACGTTTCGGGTGGGGATGATTAGTATCATTGCTGTTTTTGGGCTTTTGAATATTATTCAAATTACCAGAATTTCCACCACAGGATATCAAATGAATGACTTAGAAAAAGAAATTGTTTCCCTCAAGAGAGACACAAAACAATTAGAAGTACATATTTCAACATACCGCTCCATAAATCGTATTCAAGAAAGAGTTGAAGATATGGAACTCGTGCGAGCAGACTCCATAGAATACATAACTATTCCAGGAAACATTGTTGCCAGAAGATAAAATAAGATACAAAAAAATAATTCCCACATAGGGAGTTTTTTATTTTTGTGGTAAAATAATAACGTAATACAATTCATATACCATTGTCGCAAAATATATATGTGACATGACGCTATTTGTTTATGAATATTATTGTTCTCCAACGCATTGCACTAGAATTTTTTCTTGATTTTATCTATTTTCCAATCTGGTGGTACACCGGTGGTATTGTGTATGCTGCCAAATATTGTATCAATCTCACGCTCAGTGCAAATGACCAGCTTGCTCCCATGTTATGGCTCAAAAATTTACTTGTTCCCATGTTTGGTCAATATGATTGGCAGGGGAGATTGGTAAGTTTTTTCATGAGATTGGTAAATGTCATATTTCGTGAGCTCATGGTATTTTTTGTGGGCATGTGTGCTTGTATATTATTTGTTTTGTGGCTTATTGTGCCATTATTTGTGTGTATTATGTTTGTGCTTTCATTACGTTAATTTATGTTATTTGAAAAAGGAAAAGACATATCACTTGCGCCATATAGTCCACACCAATCAGGACTATTTGCTAAACTAAAATATACAAAAGACACCGGAATAAAACATGCTCAAATTATTCGGAACAGTGTGTTATTTTGGGGGAAGCCTCTCACCAATTATCACATCACACTCAGGAGATACCGTCAGTATTTGCGAAACTTTCAATTTATAGGGAGTTTAATATTTACCGTAGGTTTCCTGGGTATATTTTTTTATATTGTTACCAAACAAGAATTCACAGATAAACTTTTTACCGTTAAATTTTGGACAGTTGCCGGGGAAAACCCAGTAAGAGTGCTCTTGTGGTTATCTGCCATATCATTTGGGTATCTTGTGTATCGGCTGGTAACAACAACACCTCATACCATACAAGTTGATGAAATTGAACAAAACAAAGATCTTTTCACAGATAGAACAATTGAACAGCAAGACTCCATGGTAACTGTTGCCCCAGATCAAATTGCAAAAAAACATCATCACGATATTTCTGCTGTATATACCGAAGAAACCATACACATCCTCGAACAAGCATTCATTACCGCAAAAATGTACAAAAACGCACAAGTAGAAATAGAGCATCTGTTCTATGCACTCCTGCAAGCACCAAGTATGAAAGCCATTTTTCTTCGCTTAGGTATTGCTGTCACCTCTATTGAAAAAGGATTAAAAACTTATTTTTCACAACAAGAACATATCACCGCAACGCCAACCATAAACAGCGATGTAGAACAAATACTCTATATGGCATATGATGAAGCTTATAGAGCACGTCAGCCATACGTACACATCACAGAATTGCTTGTATCAGTAATAAAAAAATCAGAAAAATTACAAGAAGTACTCTATGAATTAAACATTGATAAACAAAAGCTCCTCAATGTAATTGAATGGGTTCGTGTTCGAGAAATGCTTATCATGCGTAAAAAATCATTTTATAAAGCTGCCCGAAAACGAAGTAAAAGCGGCATAGACAGAGCCATGACAGCCGTTGCAACACCATTTTTGGATTCATTTAGCCAAGATATTACTCTCGCCGCAAAGTATAATCATCTTGAACCCTGTGTTGCCAGAAATAAAGAAATTCAAGAAATATTTCGTATTATTGATGGTGGTCGGCAAAGTATTGTTCTTACGGGAGAACACGGGGTAGGAAAGATGAGTATTGTTGAAGGAATAGCTCAGCTCATGATAGAAGACAACGTTCCCAAACGATTACAAGACAAGCGACTCGTACAATTATCAACATCATCACTTATCGCTGGTACAACGGTAAATGGAGCCATTGATCGACTACAAAAGATCATGTTTGAAATTGCTCGTGCTGGCAATATTATTTTGTTTATCAATAGTATTCACGATCTGGTAAGCATCGCTGGAGATAGCGAAGGGCTCGATGTATCAGAAGCATTATCCGAATATCTTGGGCCAGGAAGATTCTTGACCATTGCCACTACCACCATTGATGGCTACAACAAACATATTGCAAATAGCCAAGTCGGTAGTGTGTTCGCAAGAGTCAACATTGATCAAATGAATGAAAACCAAGCCATACAAGTATTAGAATCAAAAGTTGGTCGAGTTGAGTATAAACATCACGTATTTTTTTCGTATGATGCCTTAGAACAATCGGTAACACTCGCTGGAAAATTTCTTCACGATCAGCGGCTTCCAGAAAGTGCCATCAGCATCATGGCTGAAGCAGCAAGTTATACCAGACAAAAAAAGGGAGAAAACACCCTTGTCTCAGGAAATGACGTTGCTATCATCATTGGAGAAAAAACAGGTATCCCTACCGCCAGTATTTCAGAAGACGAATCTTCAAAACTGTTGCGTTTAGAAGAAGAAATGCACAAAAAAGTTATTGGGCAAGATGAAGCCGTTATTTTGGTATCAAGTGCCCTTCGTCGTGCCCGCGCAGAAATTCGTTCCAAAAAAAGGCCAATTGCGAACTTTCTTTTTCTGGGACCAACTGGGGTAGGAAAAACAGAACTTGCCAAAACTATTGCGAGTGTCTATTTTGGTGGTGAAGACAAAATGATCCGTATTGATATGAGTGAATTTCAAGATAAAAGCGGTATATATCGACTCATTGGACAACCAGGAAAACAGGGGACTGGTATTCTTACCGAAGCCGTTCGCCAGCAACCATTTTCCCTTGTACTTCTCGACGAAATGGAAAAGGCAGATCCAAATATTCTCAATTTATTTTTGCAAGTATTTGATGATGGGCGACTAACAGATAGCGTAGGAAGGTTGATTGACTTCACTAATACCATCATCATTGCCACATCAAACGCTGCTACCGACTATGTATCAAAGCGCCTTGCCGAACAGGCCCTGCTCGAAGATATTCGTCAAGAACTTGTGCGTGGAGAATTAAAACAATATTATCGACCGGAGTTTCTCAATCGGTTTGATGGCATTGTGCTTTTCCGTGCACTCAGACGGGAAGAAATAAAGCAAATTGCTGCGCTTATGCTCCAGCGTGTTGCCAAAGATTTAGAAACACGTGGAGTAGCACTTGAAGTGCAAGATGTCGCGCTCGAAGCACTGGCTGAAGTTGGGTTTGATCCAGAATTTGGAGCACGGCCCCTGCGTCGTGCTATCCAAGATTATATAGAAAATAAACTCGCCGACCTTGTGCTCAAAAATGAACTCAAACGTCGCGACACCATCGTTATTGGAGAAAACATGGGTATTTCAATAAAACACACTGCATAGCATAGGAAAAAGAAGAAAAAGCCAAAGGGCTTTATCTTGATATTATCCACTGCTATAATACGAGTATATGAACTATATCCTATTATTTCTTCTTGCTACAGCACTATCTTGGATACTAACATGGAAAATAAAAAATATCATGATCCATCATAGGATCATTGATAAAGCAAAAACAGAAACAAGAAAAATCCATATAAAGAGTACTGCCCTAGGTGGTGGTCTTGCAATCTATCTCACCACCGCTATAGTACTTAGTATATTGTATAGCACACAAGTTATTGGGGATGTCATTGGACTGCGGCAACTCATAGGAATGGTGTTGGGTGGGGGTGTTATTATGGGAGGGGGAATTCTTGATGATAAATATCGGCTCAAAGCACGCTGGCAATTAGTGTTTCCTATTATTGCGTCACTTATTATCATTGTCTCAGGTATCGGCGTGAATATTATTACCAATCCATTTGGTGGAACAGTAAATCTTGCCGGATTAGTTGTTCCTGTAGACGGATTTGGAAACATCGTGTTTTTTGCTGATGTGCTTTTATTTATTTGGCTCATGACCATGATGTTTACCACCAAGCTTCTTGATGGACTCGATGGGTTAGTAACAGGAATTGTGCTCATTGGAGCGGTGGTCCTCTTTTTTTTAAGTTTACAAGAACAATGGTACAATCCAGATGTTGCCTATCTTGCTATTATTTTTGCCGGGGCATGTCTTGGTTTTTTGAAATGGAACTGGTTTCCTGCAAAAATATTTTTAGGAGAGGGGGGCAGTTTATTTGCGGGGTTCATGCTCGCCATTATTGCTATCATGTCAAGTGGAAAAATTGCCATTGCATTACTTGTTATGGGATTCCCTATGCTTGATATGGCACGAGTTATTATTCGCCGTATCCAAAAACACAAACCAATATTTGAAGGCGACAACGAACATCTTCATTTCAAATTATTACACTCTGGATTAAATCAAAAGCAAGCCGTCCTGTTATTTTATACCATATCATTATTATTTGGTACCACCGCGCTATTTCTTCAAAGTCATCAACAAATTATTGCCTTATTACTTTTAGGTATTTTGATGCTGCTAATAAGCCTATGGTTTTCACTAAAAGAACAACACACGTAATATATGGATACAAAAGAAATGCTTCCTAAAAAAGCAAAGATAAAAAAAACACATGCCATATTGCTCGTCGCAATTTTGCTCGGGCTGGGTATTTCAACATTTTTGCAACACCGATGGTCAGATGCCGTTATTGAGCTCAAAGGAGAACCACTCTATGTCCTTGTTGCAAAAAATGGCTATCAACTACACAAAGGGTTGGGGAAGAGAACAGATCTTGGTGATTTTGATGGGATGCTATTTCTCTTCGCAGGGGAAAACAAACGTCCTGGTATTGTCATGAGAGATATGCAATTTCCTCTTGATATTATTTGGATTCAGCGAGGAATAGTAATAGATATCGCCCCCAATGTACCAATAGAGCCGGGAAAAGAAGAACAAGATCTTATCCCATATTACCCACGTACAACGGCAAATATCGTACTAGAGCTTCCTGCGGGTTGGGTAGATCAGCACGAACTCAAAATAGGGGACACGCTTACGGTACTTGATGAATAACCTATAAAACTAGGCTACACACAGCAAAGCCATTGACTTTTGAAAAAAGGTGAGGTATAGTATTGCCGTTTCCCGTTGTCCCTTGTTGCACCTTGCGGACAACACTAATTACTTCATTATATAAATCTATAAATTAACGTATGTTTGCTGTTATTGAAACAGGTGGAAAGCAGTATCTGGTACAACCAGGACAAACCATCACTATAGAAAAACTTGAGGCTGAACCAGGACAAGCTATCACCTTTGATAAGGTATTGCTTACCGCAGATAAGGAAGGTATTGCCGTAAATGTTGGTACCCCATACCTTAGCGGAGTAGCAGTAACTGCTGTCGTTGAAGAACAAAAACGAGACAAAAAAGTTCGTGTGGTAAAATACAAACCAAAAATTCGATACAAAAAAGTATTTGGACACAGACAACATCTTACTCGCGTCAAAATTACCGACGTAAAATAATACAAAAAACTGACCATACTATTGGTCAGTTTTTTGTTAACAAACGTTGAACAATAAGTATAATAATTGCAACGGCTTCGTATGTGGTTTTTCAAAAGGAGGAGAAACGCCTCCTCCCCATGATCCCAACACTGCAAACAGAGTTTTTCCCCTTACATCCCACCACAACTCTGGCCAGGACCCCTCCAATACGTGGGGAAGGAGAAACACATACGAAGTCTTCTCCTTATCATATAAAAAATAACCATGTCTTTTTGTCAGACATGGTTATTTTTTTATTCTATTTGTGAGTGCGCTGCTTAGCGTGATTTCATCAGCATATCGCAGATCACTCCCCATGGGAAGTCCTCGCGCAAGCCGGCTTACCGTCACAGACGTCTCTCTTTTTTTAATTTGCCCTTCCAAAAACATCATGGTCGTTTCTCCCGCCATATCCGGGCTCAATGCTAAAATGACCTCTACTGGTCGTTCTTGTTCAATGCGAGTAAGTAATTCTTGAATTTTTAAATATTTCAATGCTTTTTCCGGATCACCAGTAATTGTTCCACGCAATACATGATACTTTCCTTTATATTCATGAATTGCTTCAATAGCTTGAACGTCTTGTGGTTCAGACACCACACAAATAATTCGTCTATCCCGTTGATTATTTGCACAAATGGCACATGGAGATTGATCAGAAAAATTCCAACACACTTGACAACTTTTTATTTTTTCAATCAACTCCTTGAGTGCCAGGGTTAACTCCGCAACGTCCTTCTTTCCCGATTTGAGCAAATAAAACACAAATCGCTCAGCAGAACGTTTGCCAACAGTCGGGAGACGAGAAAACGCCTTGATAAGATGTTCTATTGGATCAGAGTACATAAAGAGGGAAAATAGCCAATAGTGAGGAGTCAAAAGTTATTAAAGAATCTACGTTTATCTATATAAAGATTCTCGATATTTATAAAGCATACGTAGAATCTCAGTAAGTAAAGAAGAAAGAGAAATATAAACTTCATCATGTATAAAAGATAACTGTTTAGAGATAAGAAGTTGAGTTTCAATTTCTGTAGCAGAGCCAAAAGCAATAGTAATAAAATGTGCATTATCTCGTTTCGTTTTTCTGGCATATCCTTCCGCAATGTTTGAAGGAATAGAAATAGCAGCTCTCCGAAGTTGTGAAGACAATCCAAATTTTTCATCAGAGGGAAATATTTTTGTTACTGTATATATTTCATATACAAATACCATTGATTTTTGCCAAACAATAAGATCTTTATATGTTTTCATACCCCCCCTTCTATTGGCCATGAACTATTGGCTAATAACTATGAAAGTCCAGGAATTCCTGGCAATCCACCCATTTCTTTCATTTTCATTGCCATCGTACGTTGCATTTTTTTAAGCGCATCTTTGTGAAGTTCTTTGATAAGAGATTCAAGTTTGTCTTTTTTGGTTGGGGTAAGCAAATTTTCATCAATAGCGAGCCCCGTAAGATCAAGGTTCCCATTCATAGTAAGAACAAGACCATTTTTATTTACCGTCACAGATTCTTCAGAAAGTGCGCTTTGGAGTTGTTTTGCTTGATCACGAATGTCTTTAAATTGTTTGAGTTTACTCAGCATAAAAAGAAAATTACGATAATAGTAAGTGGCTAGAGTATAACAAGGGAGAAGAAAAAATCAAGTAAGATTATTATTGTTGGGGAGCAATACCAGCGTCTCCAAATTGGGTTTCTAAGTTTCTATAACTTGCCCGTTGAGCATCAAAAAATACTTTCACCACACCTGTTGGACCATTTCTATGCTTGGCAATATGAATTTCTCCAAGGTGGCGTTCATCTGGGGGAATATCTTCCTCACGGTAGTTTCTGTCAGCTGATTTTCGATAAATAAACATGACAATATCGGCATCTTGCTCAATACTTCCAGAATCACGCAAGTGAGAAAGTTTTGGAATTGCTGGCTTACTTTGCTCAACAGCACGAGACAGCTGAGACAAACAAATAACAGGGACATTAAGTTCACGAGCAATAAGTTTTAATCCACGACTCATCTCTGCAACTTCTTGCACACGGTTTTGGTTTCCACCGCTTTTTGACGGATTCATAAGCTGCAAGTAATCAATAATCATCAGATCAATGCCATGTTCAGCCTGAAGCCGTCGTGCTTTGGTACGTATCTGCAAAATATTTTGTCCAGGAGTATCATCAATAAATATTTTTGCCTCAGACAGCAATCCCATAGCATGTCCAATACGAGGAAAATCATCACTATCGGGTTTATCAGACAAATTTCCTGTTCGAAGCTTCCACAAATCAACTCCCGCTTCTGCACAAAGTAAACGATCCACAAGCTGTTCTTTGCTCATCTCAAGAGAAAAGAGAGCTACCTTCGCTTTTCCGCGAATAGCCGCATGTCGGGCAAAATCAAGCGCGAGAGACGTCTTCCCGACGGCAGGACGAGCAGCCAAAATAACCAAATCAGATTTTTGAAATCCAGCAAGTAAACTATCTAACTGATGAAAACCCGTAGTAATTCCACGAAGCTGTCCACGCTCACGGTGTAATTTGTCCATTCGTTCAAACGCATTATCAAGAATAGACCGAACCGGAGTAAAGGTTTGGCGAAGATGTTTTTGGGTAATACTAAATAAAAGTTGTTGCGCCTCGTCGAGCACGGCGGTTACATCGTCATGTCGTTCATCATAGCCAAGGCGAGTAATTTCACTGGCAGCTTTCAATAGCTTTCTGTGCGTAGATTTTTTTCGAACAATAGAAGCATATTCCGCAATATGGGCCGAAGTAGGAGTGGTATTAGATAATTGTACCAAATAGGCACGTCCTCCAACATCAGTTAATTTTCCGAGTTCTTCTAGTCTATTTCCAAGCGTCAAGACATCAATAGGTTCATTGCGTTGATACAGTTCAAGCATGATGTCATAGATAATCTGATGAGAAATTTTATAAAAACCATCAGACTCGATCATGTCCACAATCTTAATCATCGATTCCTTATCAATCAAAATAGAACCCAAAAGAGACATCTCGGCTTCAAGGTTATGTGGTGGAATACGGATGGTATCCATGGATTGTGGTATGGTCATATCCATAAGTGTAGCGGTATAGTAGCTCATGATGCGTACTTTTCAAAATGAACATGTGGCTATCGTGTGAGGAAGGTGTGTACAGGTCATAGCATATATGGGAAGATAGTTGAAATATAGCCACATTTTTGGCTATACTAAGACCACTATGAAACATATCATCTACAAATCAGAAAAAGAAAAAAATGGGACAACCAACATTGCCGAGTGTGCCTTAGGATGCAAGCAACATAGTACAAATAAACATATTTGGCTTTGTTATGCAAAAAACATGGGAGAACTTGCCAAAGAGGAAGCCAAACATCATGATGAAGACGATGAAGACCCTGTGACCGTCCATCAACTCAATGCCTGGAGAAATACCTATTATCACCAGCATATTACCAATACATTGATGAATATAGCAAAGGGGAGTCATCTGTTAGAAATTGGTGCTGGCAGTGGTAATGACGCAAAACCACTATTTCCCGAGTATTATCTTACACTTACCGACGTATCATCAAAAACACTCAACAGAACCTATCATCGGTTACAACAATCAGGAGCTCCTATAGAGGATATCCAGTTTATCGCTTGCGACGGGGAGCACTTGCCATTTGCAGATAATCAGTTTGGGGGTGTATTTATGGTGGCAACATTTCATCATTTTGAGCATCCTGAACGAGGAATCAACGAAGTTCATCGTGTACTGACTTCGGGGGGAACAGTTATCCTTGGTGTAGAACCAAACAAAACCTATTTCAAACTCATTCATATATTTCAACATATTTTATTCAAACTTACCCACACCGACACGGAGCATATTTCAAAAGCCGATGCTGAAATGGAAGGATTCTCATATAAAGAGCTTACCAAATTGATAGATACAAAAAACTGGCAAGAGATAGACATAAAACCCATGTGGTTTCTAACGGGATTTTTACATTACAAAAGTGAGTTTCTCTACCGCGCATTCAAACTCAAAAAACGCATTACCATTCCACCATCTATTGAAAAAATAGTTGTTGCGCTTGATGAATTTCTTTTCAAACTGCCAGGTATCAAACATCTTTGCTGGCATTGGATCATCTTCGCCAAAAAAAAATAACGTAACAGAAAAAATTGTCTCTATTGGCTATCAACTTTCCCATGAAAATTTGCATTATCAACAACATCTACCCACCATACAACCGTGGTGGTGCCGAACAAGTTGTTATCAAAACAATTCAAGGATTACAGCACGCTGGTCATGACGTTGTCCTTATTACAAGCTCTCCAAAAGGGGACGAGTTTGCCAAAGAACACGGGATAACGATTTATCGCGTTAAACCATTAAATATTTTTTTCTATACCAATTTACATCACTATCCGGTGTTTCTTCGTGCCGTATGGCATGTGTTGGATACGTTCAATATTTCTGTTGCCAAAAAAGTACAAAAAATATTGACGAAAGAACAACCCGATGTTGTCCATACACACAACCTTATGGGATTGAGTTTTTTGATTCCTCGTGTCATAAAAGCGCAAGGAATTCGGCACATACATACGGTGCATGATGTACAACTCGTAGAACCAAGTGCCATGATTATCAAAGAAAAAGAACACGCCTGGCGATACAATAGTCCATTCACCACTATATATTCTTTGATCATGAGTACTCTCATGGGTTCTCCTCACGTTGTCATTTCACCATCACAATTTCTCAAAGATTTTTATCAAAAACGGGGATTTTTCACGCATTCAGAGATGTACATTATCCGCAATCCCATGACGTTTGATTTGCAAAAACAACCAACAAAAACAGCCAACAAAAAAACAACGCAGTGTTCCTTTCTCTATGTTGGCCAAGTAGAATTTCACAAGGGGATTGATAGTTTAGTTGACGCATTTTCTTCATTCAAAGAAAAGAACGTCTCGTTGCACATAGTGGGGGATGGATCAAAACTCGACATGTTAAAAGAAAAAGCAAAACACCAACACAACATTCATATTCATGGCAAAGTGCCTCATGACGAACTACCAAAATTGTTTTCAGATAGTGATGTTACCATCGTTCCCTCATTGTGTTATGAAAATTCTCCCACAGTTATTTTTGAAAGTTTTGCGTTTGGTATTCCTGTCATCGCCAGCAACATTGAAGGAATTGCTGAACTTATTGTTGAAGGAGAAAACGGGTTTACCTTTACCGCAGGAGATGCTAGTGCACTTACACAAAAAATTGAGTGGTGTATAGATCACAAAGCACAAATTGCCACAATGAAACAAAAAACGAGCGCATCGCTCGTTGGGTTATCTATTGATTCGTACATAAAAGCACTCATGTCTCACTATCGATCATAACGGAAAATAGTAATAGCACCATTGTTAATAACCTGTATTTCATCTGCGTGTTTGCTCATACCAGCAACAATATCCGCATACCCAGACCAAAATGAACTAATGACAAAGTAAACACGGTCAACACCGGTAAGAGCAAATACGTCATCAATATACTGTTTATCTTGTGCCACATATACCAAATTTCTATACGCTTCCGCCAGCGGACTGCCAGAAGGAATCGCATAATAAAACAGTAATCCTTTATCAGTGTCGTAATACCGAGAAAAGCCAAATTGATCAATAGACGCCGCCGCAGTAAGTAAATTGCTCAACACCACATGGCTTGCCCCATCAGCCGTATCTGCTTCAATATATCGTGCTGCCTCAATATCCGCTGACGTCACATTATACCCTGGAAAATGGGTTTTTTTATTTTGTTGCGGATAGGTAAGATAAAATGATCCCGTAATACACACCGACATAATTCCTAAAAAGAGTAATTGAAAAAAAACATGTTTTTTCCTCAACCAAGAAAAAAACAGAAGCACACTATACAAAGAAAATAGCAGCAAAGGAAACAACAACATATGTCGGAGCCGCTGCGCGTATTGCACTTGTTCAAACGTATTCAAATCACTAATGACCACCCACGTACTCAAAAAAAAGACATTACTCAGGAGAAAAATAAACATCAACACCGTAAGCCAGGTCGTCTTTCTGAATGTCCGATACCAGCCATACAAACCAAGAAAAACCAACACAACAGGAATCAGCATCTGATAACTATACAAGGTGTCAAGCAAAAACGAGGCACTCGGACTATTGTGATAATAATATGGGCGACCAAATACATCGGCAAACACCGACAGACGAGAAAAAATAATCATCGGTGAAGGAAGAGAAACGCCTTTCAATAATAAATAACTAAAAAATAAAAATGGCATCACAACCAAACTTCCCGCACATAACGCCACCCATGTTCCTTTATAAATAGGTTTTGGAAAACGGTCTTTGTACAACCATAGCGCAATACCAATAACAAAGAGCACCGCAAACATACCAGACAATGGATGCACAGCAAACGCAAACAGCGAAACGCCAACAACAATAGGAAAAAATTTTCGATAAGAAAAACACACTAATCCCAACATAAATGTGAGTAGCGTCAGCAGTGTGGCAAAATTATGTGGCGTGGTAACAAAAAACGCAATAAACGAAACCAACAATATACATACAGATCCAACATGGCTTAGATTTTTTTCAAAAGAAAAATGATACCGCAACACATAAAACACACAAAGAGGAAGGAATAGGGAAGTGAGCATCATCACGAGCCAGGCATCTGCAAAAAATAGTGGGATATGCCCAACCAATACCAATATTGTTATTAGTACATATTGTCCAATATAAAATGGTGTTCGTGGCAAAATAACGCCATGGGCCAAAATATCTTTTTCTGCTGCGCGATGCAAAAACGGATCATATCCAAATCCCAGCTGATACACAAACGCAGCCACACTAAGCGTTGTCAAAAAATGTATTCCAATAACAACATGTTTTAGCCAAGAGGGTTTGGTAAAATATACATAACAAAGTAACAAACACGTGGTAATTGCATACACGACAAAAAATCGAGGACCAATCACAAGCCAGGGAGATCCTAGCGCAATCGTGGTTGATTTTGTAGAGAGAGCAAAGAACATCAATCCTTGTAATCCAAGGACTACCAGCCCAAGAATATCCTGAACATGTAATAACATGTGGGGAATAGAAAAAGAGGGGAAGGGTACACCCTTATGTAACAAAAGGGCCCCACCCGCCAGCAAGACCATGCTTATGCCAATAGTCATTGGGGTAATGCCAAAGAGTACATACGATATGGTATGGCCAAGGAAAAACAGACAAACACCCAAGACTGTTCCCCACAAAGGTGCCCAGGGTATCTGAGAAAAAAAACGTTGGGATATCCCAACGCCAAGAAAAAAGAATAAGCCCAATAATCCCAGTGCGCCACATACTCCTGAGAGTACTGGCGTCGGGAGGACAAGCGAAAGCACGCCCATTGATAGAAACAAGAACAGAAATGTGGTATATTTGGAAATAGGAAAGCGCATAAATATATGCAAATCGTAGCACAAAATTCTTGTGTTGAATAGAGTCATTATATGGCCAGAATTCAATATTTCATCGATACCCATCCCGACTTATTTCGGTATCAAAAAGCCGAAGAAATTCATCTTCATGATAAATTTTTGGACTGGATGATTCTTCGGTATCTCCCAGATGATATTACTCCCAATAGAATTACCTTATTTCGGTTTGTGTGTACACCGATTGTATTTTTTTTAATTATTGCCAATTGGTATCAATTGGGAATAATAACGTTTTTACTATTAGCCTTTACCGATGCCTTGGATGGATCCTTGGCAAGAACCAAAAATAAAATTACCAATTTTGGAAAAGTATTTGATCCATTGGCAGATAAGTTTCTCATTGGATCAATGGTGGTAATTTTAGTATTTCAATATTTAGATCAATATCTCGCTGCTGCCATCGTAATGGTCGAAATTGGTATCATCCTTGTAGTATCAATTGGTGGGGGAAAAAAATTCAAAACCAGCAAAGGCTCAAATAGGTGGGGGAAAACAAAAATGATCTTGCAGGTTATTGCAGTTTTCTGTACATTATTGGCATTAGTGATTCATACACCTGTGTTGTTTAGTATTGCAACTGGATTATTTGGGCTTTCATTAGGATTTGCACTGTTGAGTTTATTTACCTTAGGAATATAAAAAGCAAAGGACCCGTTTGGGTAAACGGGTCGAGGATGGATTCCCCTTGATTGGTTCTTAGCGGTGTTGCCATCGCCGACGAAGCTGAAAGCTCGTCGACAGCACAGCACATGCCGCGCCAGCAAGAATGAACATATCGCCCAAGTACCAAAACCACCGATGGTGGAGGGTGGAAAGTGGCACAAAAATAAGCAATTCACTCACCGCCATCAACACCACTGGGGAGAGCCTGAAACGTTTTTCCTCCGGAATCATCCAGAGACCAAACGCCAGGCACAGGCTCGTGACAGTGCCAAGGACCATCTGCATGATCCCTGAATCTTGTGCCAAGTGCAATCCCCAGCTGATGCACCAAAAGCACACACCGATCATGAGCACCCAGACCTTGATCTTCCCAGCGTTGCTGGAAATCTGATGGCGTTGTTCGGTGCTCACCTCCGTGTACGGCATAAACCAATACGAACGGAGAGTGGCCTTGTGAACAATAGAGACCCTGATGGCCTCCTGAAGCCTGAGACCGAAGTTGATGACATCACAAATGGTGATGACAACCAGCACAGCCATCAGGTTACAGTTGTGCCAGAGGTAAAAGGCATCAGAAGATTCCAGTGGATTCCTCCACAGAAGGAGGAAGAATGTCCACAGAATCGCCAGAATGAGAAGCTTGTCCGTCGCCTGGTCAGCGAATCCTCCGAATCTCGTCGTAAGATTGGCATTCCGTGCAAGCACGCCGTCGAAGATGTCAAAGGTCGCGATCCACATCAGCGACATCAGCGACAGCGGCGTCAGGAAATCAACAGTGATGCACAACATGAACGGCACAAACGCCAGCACACGGCTGAGCGTCAGCACCGTAGGAGTGCACCATGGGTGATCCTTGTGAAACTGAACCCAGAACGCTCCAAAGCGTCGATCCAGCGAACGAAGACTTTTCTTCTCATTTGTAGTACTCATCTTGGTTCCTCCATGATGAAATGAGTGATTGAAAAAGAGCTCCTAGAAGCTATCATAAAATACATAAATAGCCAATAAAACTACTGGCTATGAACTATTGGCTTTCTCCTCTATATGAAAATTCCCTACAAAATTCCCATTTGGTTACTCAGCGCACTCAGTGTGATATTTTTTCTCGTATACTCATCACTGTTTATAAACTGGAAAGCCCCTTTGGATTCTTCTATCATGCAATTTCGCAATGGAATGCCAGAAATACTGCCACTCAGTCAACCAGACATAGCAATTAATTACGCATTTATATACAACCAGGTATTGCTCGGCAACACGTTATTTACCGATCCACTCAGCGAACAAACACAACAACAACTACATCCACGAAGCACTACCGTTATTTATAACCAAATAAGTCCTATTGGATTTCCCGGAATTATTGTTTTGCTTTCCATACTAATCAAACCACTTGTGTTAGCGTTTGGTGAATTTAGTTTCAACTTATTCATGGTAACAATAACACCACTTATTGCTGTCATTACTCCCATATTATTTTACGCAGTACTAAAAACATTTTTTCCTAAACGAATTGCTCTTGTTGCCAGCGTGTTATTATATGTGATGCCACTTTGGTGGTATTATGCTGCCTGGCCAGCACAACATCATACCTGGGTAATTGCCAGCATTATCAGTGCACTCTTTTTTGCCAAAAATGCACAAAAAAAATCAGCAGGGGAATGGCGCTATTTTTATTCCTTTCTTAGCGGCATCAGCTATGCGCTTGCCATATTTCTCAGACCGACTGAAGCCTTGTGGCTCATTCCAGTACTTATCGTATTTGTCTATACCAAAAAGAAAAAAATTCATTGGAAATATCATATCCTCCCATTTTGTTGTGCAGCCATACTGATGGCCATTGCATTTTTTATCACCCAAGTTCACTACTACGGGCACGCGTTAGGGTCAGGCTATGTTATTCCTCAATCTACTGGTGCTGGTGGAAGTATTGTTGCTTCTGCGTTGTTTGATAGTCCTGTAATCAGTCTTATTGCGCCATTTGGTATCCATCCGCTTGCCATTATAAAAAATACATATCAGTATCTTGTTACACTTGTGTTTCCGTGGACAATCCTCACCATCATTGGCATCTACTACACCATTATTATAAAAAACCCACGAGCCACCAAACGATCCCGAACATATCTTTTTTTTGTTGCCAGCATTAGTACCTTTTTGCTTATCTATTATGGATCAGCAACATTTTTTGACACACCACTTGGCGATGTACCCACCATTGGTACATCCTTTACCAGATACTTTTTATTTATCTACGTCTTTAGTTTGCCATTTGTTGCACGGGCATTATTTTCACTGATCCAATTTTTCAAAAAACCAGTTCGTTTGCCAGTATTAGGTTGTATGATCATGGTTCTTGGAATTCATGGTTATATCACAACATACAAGCACGTCGACGGACTAGAAATGCTCAAAGGAAATATTGCACAATTTTACAACGAACGAGATCAAGTACTCACCAACACTTGGCCCAATAGTGTCATCATCACCGACTCTGCTGACAAGTATCTTTTTCCGTATCGGCGGGTAATCACTACAGCCTCATACGAAAGAGAAAAATCACAAAGTGCCATTAGTACTCTTCTCGACCAAGGTATTCCGGTATATTGGTACAATCATGTGTCCTCAGGGAAAACAGATGTTGAACAAGAGATAAACAAGCAGTTTACAAATGCTCCATTTCATATCACAGAGTCTATGTGGGCCGGATATGACATGCAACTACGACGAATTGAAAAAAAACCATAAATAACATAAGATACCCTCATATAGCTATTGGCTACCTGTCTGTCGATAGAGATATAGACTTCCTTCATCCAAAGGCTGATTGGCTTTTCGTGGGGGCTAAACACTACTATATGGATTGCATTTTTTGTAAAATTATTAACGGAGACATCCCAAACTATACCGTTTACGAAGACGATCACGTCTTGGCATTTCTTGATATTCATCCTCACGCTAAAGGTCATACCGTAGTTATTCCCAAACAACATGCAGACACGATCTTTGGGCTCGACGATGAATACACACAAGCCCTCATGCTTGGTACCCAAAAAGCAATGGAAAAAATCCAAGAAGCGCTTGGACCAGAAGGATTCAATGTTGGCTGGAATCACAATGAAATCGCGGGACAAGCAGTTCCGCATCTACATGTGCACATTCTTCCTCGATGGAAAAACGACGGTGGAAAAAATATACACGCCATCATAAATAACCCTGGCAATCAATCAGTACAAGACATCGCTGCATTGTTCAATCAGTAAAAAATTTATTTATAAACTAAGAACGTTGAACCAAGAACCGTGAACTAATACATATGCCCAAACACCTCAAAAAATTATCTGAAGAAATACTCCATAGTAATCCATGGTCCGTGTACAAACACGATACCTATGAAAAACCAAATGGAGCAGTAGGAGATTATTACTACATGCAAACACCAGGAAACTCAATGATTATCCCCGTACTTGAAGATGGACGAATTGTCCTTATCCTTCAAACACGCTACATTGATCAACGACAAAGTTTAGAATTTCCGTGTGGAGGAAAAAAAGAAGGGCAAAGTCCATTAGACGTTGCAAAAATAGAACTGTACCAAGAAACAGGATGGATTGCCGACGACTTTATGAAAATAGGATCATTCCAAGCCCTTAATGGATTGGTAGATGATGAGTGCCATGTTTTTCTTGCAAAAGTCGTAGAACAAAAAGAACAGCAACTCGAGGATACAGAAGACATAGAAGTACTCTATCGTCGACCAGATGAAATTGATGAAATGATCAAAAAAAATGATATTTGGGACGGACAAACCATGGCTGCCTGGTCAATGGCACGACATATCTTTTTTGAAGAAAAACCTGTTGCAAAAGCTACCGCATTAGGAACATTGCAAAATATATTTGACGATTTTATCGGTTCATAGTGTATTCATAGTAAGTAAACAGAGGTATATGACAGAACAACCATTTATTACTACCTTCACGTTTAAAGATCAAGCGCCAAAAGAGGGAAGAAACTTAAAGAGTGTAAAAGTTGGTGAGGTATATATATCTCGCGCTGAACTAGAACCCTATGCAATTATAGGCAATGCGTATTTTCATTCAACAAACATCATGATGTTTGTTGAAAAAGGAAAGGTGCAAGCAAAATACAAAAGTATAGACGGACAAAAAGAACAAGAACAGACTATTGATCCAGGATCCGTTGTGGTACATATTCCTGAAAAAGTTGCCTTTGCTCTAAAAAATATGGATGACACCAAAACTGTCGTCGTCATGTTTTCAGACAAACCAATTCAGTCAAGTGATGATGAACACGAATATATTCTTTATACATAAATAGGTATGAAATTAGTGGTAACAGGAGGCGCCGGATTTATCGGCTCAAACTTTATTCATTATTGGCTAAAAAATCATCCGGAAGATGAGGTAATTGGCTATGACTCGCTCACATACGCAGGAAATTTAGAAAATCTTGAACACGCAAAAGAGCATAAACAATTTACCTTTATAAAAGGGGATATCGGGGATTTTGACACCGCAAAAAAATCACTGGAAGGCGTAGACATCGTAATTAATTTTGCCGCCGAATCACACAACGATCGAGCGGTTCTTGATCCAGGAATTTTTATTCGCACCAATGTATTAGGAACACAAATTTTACTAGAAGCCGCACGGCAAGCAGGAGTAAAACGTTTTCATCATATTTCCACCTGCGAAGTATTTGGTGATCTTGCTCTCGATGAACAGCGAGCATTTCTCGAAACAGATCCATATCAACCAAAAACACCATATAATGCCTCAAAAGCTGGCGCAAATCACGTTGTTATGGCGTATTATCACACATACAACATGCCAGTAACGATCAGTCACTGTGCAAACAATTATGGCCCATATCAATTTCCAGAAAAACTAATTCCGCTATTTACCACCAATGCACTTGAAGATAAGTCACTGCCATTGTTTAAAAGTAGTCAAAACAAACGAGAATGGACTCATGTAGATGATCACGCTCGTGCAATTGAAGCAATTTTAGAAAACGGGAAAATAGGTGAAGCATATAACATAGGTACTGGCGTAGAAAAAAGTGTAGAAGAAATCACAAATATTATTCTCAAAACATTAGATAAACCAGAGTCACTCAAAACATACGTCCCAGATCGGCTCAGCCATGATAGACGCTACCTTCTTGATGACACAAAACTTCGGCAAGAAACAGGATGGAAACCACAAATTGATTTTGAAGATGGCATGAAAGAAACAATTCTCTGGTACAAAAATAATGAAGATTGGTGGAAACGAGTAAAAAGCGGAGAGTACGAAACATATTATGACATGTATTATAATGATAAATTAGGAAAAAAATAATTACTATGAAAATTCTTATCCTCGGTGCAAATGGCTATGTGGGAAAACGCTGCAAAGAGAGCTGGTCAGATGCAGTGGCTTCAGACAAAAAAATTCATTCAACACAAGATGTGCTCGATCTTCTTGAAGAACACAAACCAAACGCTGTCCTTAATGCCGCAGGTGTTCGTGGAAAACCAAACGTAGATTGGTGTGAAGATCATCAACTCGTTACCATTTTGGGAAATACCAAATTGCCAATCATTATTGCCGAAGCCTGCCAACAAAAAGGTGTGTATCTTTTGCACATTGGTTCTGGGTGTATTTTTTATGGAGATTCTCCACACGAAGATAAAGAATGGCGCGAAGAAGACATGGGAAACCCAACCGAAGTCACGTACTCACGAACCAAATGGGCCGCCGACCTCGTCCTTTCTACGCTTCCAAACGTCGGTATTGCCCGTATCCGTATGCCAATCGATTGGATACCAAGCAACCAAAACATGATAGATAAACTTGCCACCTATCCAAAAGTAATTGACGTAGAAAATAGCGTCACCATCGTCGATGACATGGTAGACGTCTTTCACCAGCTATTAGAAAAAAAAGCCGAAGGCATCTTTCACGTTACCAATCCAGGGAAACTCAAGCACAAAGAAATCGTTGCCCTTTACGAAGAAATGATCGATCCAACTCATACCAATGAATGGATCAGCAATGAAGACCTCGTCAAACAAGGACTCGCCACCAAAGGACGATCAAACAATTTTCTTCACTCAAAAAATCTTGGAAAGTTTGGCATCGAAATGAGAGAAGTACACAAAGCCATGCGGGACACCATGCAAAAATACAAAGAAGCAAAAGAAAAAGGCGTCACATCAGACCAAAGCATGCCAAGTTGCTAGTAAAAACATACACAAGAAAAAGCCAGCGTATTAGTTTCATACGCTGGCTTTTGTATTGACAAAAAGTAAAAAAACAGATAGGCTGAAAAACTGCTGTGCAATAACGCCAGTGGAAAAACAACCACCAAGCGAGGAAAAAATGTCAGAAAAGTTAAAGACAACCCCAACAATTGGGGAAGTCAGTGAGATCATCGGTGGGGCACTGCATTTCAGCTTGCCCACTCCCGGACATCTCATCGTGTGCGAATTTGGCAAGTTGCCTGAGGAAGTCACACGTCAGATGGGGAGGATCGTTCGTTCGTATACCTGGGCTCCTCAGGATGAGGAATGGTATGCAGATCACGCCCATGCGAACGGTATGGAGATCCTCATCTGCACCCATGGATCCATTGACTTCGTGCTTCACGACGGTAAGA
>Ga0100379_10000178_pt1 | contig 69950 bp, 76 predicted proteins | sample CryGeymeta201503_FD_80418 | JGI IMG/M metagenome (GOLD analysis project Ga0100379, IMG submission 80418) | Groundwater microbial communities from Crystal Geyser aquifers in Utah, USA - Crystal Geyser metaG 2015-03 | ecosystem: Environmental > Aquatic > Deep subsurface > Groundwater | place...
ACTTTCTAAACAACAAAAAAAGAAAGTTATTCACTCTCTTCTTTTAGCTTCTACGGTTGCTCCGAACAGAAACATTCTTGATCAAATTCTTTAAAAAAAGCCGACGTTTTTGTACCTTATGCCAAATCTGCCGTCAATTCTTTTCCACAAATATCACACCACATGCAAAACCTCCTGTGTGGTGGTGAACGTTTTTCGTTTCGCTTGGCCTCCCTGCCAAACCGGAAACGAAAAACGTGTTAGTGTACATGATATATAAAATATGTCAAGAAGTAAATAAAAAATCTCATAAATGAGATTTTTTATTTACTATTGTTTTTCCCTTTATTCCACAAAATGTTTGATAAGATACATAAACTCTTGATATACCTCACTTTTCAGCATGGTATCAACGTCGATGGAAGATATGTTTGCCTGTTGATTTTTTTGTAATTGGACTTGTTTAAATAACATTTTATATTTTTCTAATATTCTGACTATTTTCTCCTGTCCAATCTGTTCTGCATATAATTGAAATTGGTCTAATTGCGTAAGTATTTGATCTAATATCATTCGCTGAACAAAATGATTTGCCAATTCGTTATTCTTTCCATTCATCCATTTTTCAGCCAAGTCATCAACAATTTTTCTATCTATAGCAACGATAAGTCGTGGAATGTTTTTCAATGTCCCTACAAATGAACCATCTTCACTTTGAAAATATTTTACTTGCGCTAAATTTCCTTCATTAATTTCTTTTCTTACCCGTGATAATTTTTTTTCAAGATTTGTTACTCCTTCAGTGACATCAAAAGCAATACCTGCATGTACATTCCCTAGCCCTTGTTGTATATCGGCAATACAATCCACACCATTGGCAATGTCATCATATTTTGCCGTTGGTGTGGTTGTGATATTTGGACCAAGCCATTCAGCTAATTCTACCTGATCAAAAAATATTGCCTCAAATACTTCTGCATGTTGTTGAAAACGATCACGTTCACCACTAAAAGTTTCCTCCATTCTTTGTACATAGGCAACATCATTAGCTACATTTTCTTCCCCATAAATATCTACAAAATCATCATCACCTTCTTTTGGACGAAATTCAGATAATTTTTCTACTGCTTTTTTATGTGCTCTACCAATTATTGATTCTCGTGATTCACGCGATTCCCTAAATGATCTTTTCATACAGTTACACAATATTTTTTATGAAAATATAGTACTAAATTCTTGTACCTTTTGTAGCGTTGTTTGTTTATCCCGTGATTCAAGATTTAATCGCAATACTGGCTCAGTGTTTGATTTTCTGATACTTACCCATCCCCAATCAAACACCATTTTAAGCCCATCGAGGTGTGATATTTCTTGTGCTCGTTCTTTATACGTGTTTTCAATGCTCTCCATTACACCGTCTTTGTCTTCGACTTCAAAATTAATTTCTCCTGAGTGCGCGTATTTTTTTAATGGCGCAATAATTTCGCTCAGTGGCTGTTGTGCTTCTTGGAGCAGTTGGATGATATAGAGTAAACAAAGGTCTGATGATTCGACATTGTACATGTCTTTAAAATACAGGTGGAGGGAAAGCTCGCTGGCAAAGGCGGCTCTTTTTTCTTTCATGAGTGGTTTGATGAGTGCATGACCAACGGGACAAGATTCTACCGTGGCTCCGGCATGTTCCCATACTTCTTTGACAATCATACTTGATCGGAGATCTGCAAGCATGGTGGCATTGGGATGTTTTTTGAGGACGCTTAATCCAATGAGTGTCCCCACGTATGATGGATCCACCACATTTCCCTGTTCATCGACAAGACCAATCCGATCCATATCCGCATCAATAGCGAAGCCAAAATCAGCGTTGGTTTCTTTTACTTTTGCTTGTAGGTCTTTGAGTGTTTCTGTTTTTAGCGGGTTTGCTTCGTGATTTGGAAATGTTCCATCTGGTTCTAGATAAAGATACTCTGCGTTGTAGCCAAGTCGATCGATAACTTTTGGGAGGGTTACTTTAGCCATACCGTTTCCGGCGTCAACAACAATGTGATATTTCTTTGTGTTATCAATATGTACAAGTGAAAAAATATGATCAAGGTATGCTGCGGTGAATTCTGTTTCAGTGACGGTTCCTTTTGTTTGGGCAAGTGGTTGTTGTTGATCAACTTCTTGGACGTATTGTTTGAGTGCTTCCATGCCACTTCCCTTCCCTACAGCGAGTCCATTACCGAGCGCGAGTTTAAAACCATTGTACTGGGCAGGATTATGGCTGGCGGTAATCATGATTCCCCCGGCGTGTTCGTCGTAATGAGCACAAGTAAAATTAAATAATGGGGTGGTACTCATGCCAATGGCCACCACGTTGACGCCTTCATCAGTGATGCCGCGGATAACTTCGGGATAATAGCTATCACCACTTTGACGCATGTCTCTGCCGACAACGAGAGACTGTGTGGTGAGATCATACCCTTTTTCCGTGAGGAGTCGAACATAGGCTCTCCCTAGCGCATAGGCAAGTTCTTCTGACAGCTCGATGTCAGCAACTCCACGAATGTCGTACGAACGAAAGATGGTCTCTATAAACTTCATATATTTATCTTTGACGAATAGGTCCAATTAGTATATAGTAGCCGTGTTTATTATGCAAAATTTTGGCTATTTTGAGTGAAATTATGAAATCACAAGAATTTTTGGAAAAACTCTCATCTCATTTAAAAAATGCAATTGCGTCCAGCATTTCTGTAGCAACCTCACTACACCACAAACAAGTTACGATTGTCCATCTTTTATATGGAATTTCTAGTGAAAAAGGGTCTGTTGCCTATGATATTTTACAAAAATTTTCTCTTGACCATGAGACTATTTTTACCACGCTTTCTCTTACAAAGAAAGACATAAAAGGACAATCCCAAAATATTACCACCACTATCCCAGAGCTTGATGCCGAATCAAAGCGAGCATTGGAAAAAGGTATTTTGGCGGCGTATGAACGCTCTCACACCTACGTTGGGACAGAGCACTTACTCTATGGTATCGCTGATCTTGATATAAGTGCGGACATTTTTGATACATTTGATATTGACATTGAAGCCCTTGTTGACCATATTGAATCCTTTTTTCAAAATATGGAACGGTTTCCTGAAGTAGAAGATGTTTCGGAAATGATGGAACAAATACAAGAAATTACTGGTGAAGATCCTTCTCGGCCTCTTCAAACCCCCTCTAAAATTCCAACAAAAAAACAAAAGACTCCCTCTGCGAAAAAAACAAAAAATATCAATTCTCGAAAGCAAAAACAGGCTACCGCGCTTGATATGTTTGCTGTTGATCTTACGGATAAATATGTCCAAGCTACCATTGACCCAGTTATTGGTCGCGAAAAGGAAATCACTCGATTGATGCAAATTTTATGCCGAAAAACTAAAAATAATCCTGTGCTGGTTGGTGAACCGGGTGTTGGAAAAACGGCAATTGCTGAAGGACTCGCAAAACGAATTATTGAAGGAAATGTTCCTGATGTACTCAAGAGAAAACAAATTTTATCGCTTGATTTGACACTGATGATTGCAGGAACTATTTATCGTGGAGAGTTTGAATCTCGATTGAAACAAGTGATACAAGAAATTGAACAGCATCCTGATGTTATTGTCTTTATTGATGAACTTCATACCATTATTGGTGCAGGCTCAAATCAAGGAACCATGGATGCCGCAAATATTTTGAAGCCGGCTCTCGCTCGTGGAACACTCCGCTGTATTGGCGCGACAACAATTGATGAATACACCAAATACATTCAGAGTGACCCAGCGCTTGAGCGACGATTTCAGGCTATTAGTGTGGATGAGCCAAGTCGCGATGATGCTATTACTATTTTGAGAGGATTAAAAACGTATTATGAACAATTTCATAGCGTCACCATTACTGATGAAGCAATTGTTGCTGCGGTTGATTTGAGTATGAAGTACATTCATGAAACGTATTTACCTGATAAGGCTATTGATCTCATGGATGAAGCGGCTGCAGCAAAAACACTTATTCGCAAACAATCTCCTGATGAAAAAAAATACCATAAATTGCTCGATCAACTTGATGACATTCAAGACCATAAAGAAGAAGCAATTATGGAAGAACATTTTGATGAAGCCACAAAATGGAAAAAGAAAGAACTCGCTATTGAAAAAAAGATTGTTCTGCAGAAAGCTTCATTAGCAGATGTTCAACAGGACCTGCAAAAAGAGGTTGTTGATACGACTGATATTGCGAATGTATTGAGCAATCGATTGTCTATTTCTCCTGATGTGCTCTTGCAAAATACCTGGCAGCGACTTGATACACTTCATGAAAAATTAGCGACACACCTTGTTGGTCAAGACACGGCCATCGCTCGTGTGGTGGATAGTTTACGTCAATCATATTTGCGCCCAGAACAAAAAACACGTCCCCGAAGTTCTTTACTTTTTGTGGGACCAAGTGGTGTGGGGAAAACTACGCTTGCCAGTATTCTAGCGGAACAATTGTATCATTCTCATCAAGCGCTTATTCGTCTTGATATGAGTGAATTTTCAGAATCTCATGGAACGAGTAAATTGCTTGGATCTCCTGCTGGCTATATAGGACATGGAGAAAGAAATTTATTTACTGAGCAAATCCGAAAACGACCGCATTCCATTGTGCTGTTTGATGAAATTGATAAAGCCCATCCTGATGTACGAAAACTATTACTGCAAATTCTTGATGATGGTGTTCTAACGGATAGTAAAGGAAAAAAAACATATTTCAACCAAGCAATTATTATTCTTACCACGAATGTGGGAGCAGAACTCTTCCGATCCCATGGCATTGGATTTGGTCGTCAAGCGAAGGATGTTGAGGGTATGAAAGATACGGCGCAACAAAAAATTATTGAACAAAAACTGAATCATGAACTTGGCACGGCACTGATGAGCCGAGTACAATCAACCTGTATATTTTCTCCACTCAGCACAGAACATGTGGAAACACTTATTACCAAACACGTTTCTCGACTGAGTGACCATCTCAAAACACACCATGCGATGTCTATTGGGTTGAGTAAACAGGCAGTTGCGGCGCTGTGTACCGAGTTGCATAATACAGAAAAGGGAGCGCGACATGTGGAACATTCTATGGATACCATCATTCATGCACTTGTGGTTGATATTTTAAAACAAAAAAAACGAAAAAAACGATATATCCTGAAAAAGGAAAAAGAGTCGTATGTTCTTAGTTAGCGTGTCTCGTGTGTATGCCTGTCAATTCATATTCTTCTCTCGCATCACAACTTTCGGCAGAAAAACATCAGCGTAGACGAGCATCCACGCTTTCTTTTGATGAACAAATACGCATGACTATCCAACAAGTAAAACGATATAAACAACGATTGTCTGATGCTATTGCATCGGAAAATGATATGATACAGGATCAATGTATTGATCAATTATTAACTCTTCGCGCAGAACAAACGGCGCTATTATTGCGCAAAAAAGAAGAGGATGGTGAAATTGTTACTCCTGATATTATTGCGGTGTATACGAAACAATACTATGAGGACTGCCAGGCATTTTTAGTGTCACTTGATCAGGTTATTTAACTTCTTTTTTTATGGCGGCACGTCGTAAACGAAAAAAAAGACAACTGCATAAGAAAATTGGAGGTGCGCTTCGCAAGCAAGGATTTGAACCACCAGAGGTGTCCATTTCTACTGATGTGCAAACCAAAGCGCCAAGTGTTGAACACATTAATTCTTTTGCAGAAGATATTGTTAAAAAACCACAACCAGAACCTACCCTGTTTGGTGATAATGGATTACTCAATCAAGGTGAATTCGGAGATCAAGGAAAATATCCTAAACCACAAGCACCTCAGCCACCTGTTCCAAACACTCCCGCAACCGATGAACAACCATCTTCTGAAGAAGAATCACCTGCACAAGAAAACATACCTGAAAAATCAAAAGATGGAGAGAACGCAGCAGCTCCTGAACCTGAAAAAAAACAAACAACTCCCAAAAAACCACAACCGACTCTTCTTGATAGAGATGGATTACTTGATCAAGGTGAATTCGGAGATCAGGGCAGATATGACAATAACTGGAACCCTCAACAACGAGGTCCGGTAGAAACTCCAGAACAAGAAGCTGCGGCAGCGCAACAAGAACAACAAACTCCTTCTGACCAAGACAATATTGGTGATGCTCAAAAAAAACAACACGCTCTTCCACAAAGTTCTGCCACAGATCAAAATGTTACAAAACAACCATCTGCAGAAGGAACTCAACCAGGATTGCCCGCAGGAGGAGCAACAACAACACCTGGTGATACTAAAAAAGAAAAAGATACATCACCACAATCTTCACAACAAGATCAAAAACGAGAACAGGCAACCCAACTTCGTAAACAACAAGTGGCATCACGAAGATCACGAAAGAACAAAGACAAACGTGGTGGAGGAAATAATGAAAGTATTGAAGCACTCAAAAAAGAAATTTCATCCCTGCAAGGAAAATTAAAAGAACTTGTTCCTACACCGTCTTGGCTCATTGGTCCTGGTATTGCGAGTATCCAAGAGCTGTTACCGTTGATTGATACTGGCTGGATTGCCGCAGTTTCTGCTATACTGTTAGGGATAGCAATGTTTATTTGGTATGTTACCCGGAATGAAACAATTAAACATGAAATACGAGAAAGTTTACTCAAACGATTGATTGCTTCTGGTGTTCTTGATGCTATTCCATATGTAAACTGGTTTCCCTGGACAGTGCTTGTTCAGTTGAATACGGTGTACCATTTTTATAAGCGAACAAAAGAGTTTGCTAATGATTTATGGACGAAGAAAAATAAACTCAAACGGCTTACTCAAGCAGTAAACAAAGCAAAACGTCCCAACGGACTGAATGCTAAACGTGCTGGAGCATAGATACATTTTGAGACTGGCGTTCCTTATTCAGAAGGAATTGCGCACATTATTTTTTTCTAACTTCTGACTATTTTCCTTTGTATGGATAAAAAACGCATTATTGGAATTATCATATTTATTGTTTTTATTGTGGTCTTTGGCTATATTATTTACCGAATATTTTTTCGATCACCAAATCAAACAGGTGATACAACAGGAATTAACGGTAGTATTAGCGGTCAATTTCCAGGATCTCAGAATGGAAATGGAACACTTGGTGGTCTGCCTACGTCAGGAAATCTACCTGTGAGCGATACGGCAACACCGAGTGAAGATTTTTTTGTACCAAGTGATTTTCCTACTGTTCGAGAAATTACGCTTGATCCCGTAAAAGGTACCACAGTAGGAGCTAATGGTGGGGTAAAATATTACAATCAAACTGATGGAAAATTTTATGGGGTTGATTCATTTGGTAATGCAAAACTGCTTACTGAAGAGGTCTTTTATAATGTCCAAAATGTTGTTTGGTCCCCCACCAAAAATGAATCCATTATTGAATATCCTGATGGGGCAAACATTTATTATAACTTTGATACTAAAAAACAAGTTACTCTTCCCAAACATTGGGAAAATTTTTCATTCTCTGAAAATGTTGAAAAAATTGCAGCAAAAAGCGTGGCTCTTTCAGCAGAAAATCGCTGGCTTGTTGTCAGTAATCCTGATGGAACGGATGTTCAACTTGTTGAAGCATTGGGAAATAATGCAGATAAAGTTACCGTGGATTGGTCCCCAAATAATCAAGTAGTTGCACTGGCACAAACGGGTGAAGCACTTGGCGCTAATAGACAGGATATTCACCTTGTAGGAATTAATGGTGAAAATTTTAGTCCCCTCACCGTGGAAGGACGTGGTTTTGAAAGTATCTGGTCTCCTGAAGGGAAAAAAATTCTGTATAGTGTCTATAATTCACGAAATAATTTTAATCCCGAGTTATGGATTGCTAACGCAGAAGGAACCACAGCGGGAACAGGAAGAAAAAGTTTAGGATTAAGTACCTGGGCACAAAAATGTGCATTTCAAAGTGAACGTATCTTGTATTGTGCTGTCCCATCGGATTTGCAACGTGGCACAGGATTTGCTCCTGATTTAGCAAATAACACTCAAGATGTTTTTTATCGTATTGATATTGAATCTGGTTCACGAACTCAATTGACGGTGGATGCTTTTCACGTTGTTCAATCTATGTTTTTGGGTGATGATGGAAAAAACATTTATTTTACTGACAAAGTCCAACCAGGACTATACAGTCTTCCTCTTTAATGAGGTAGCCTTTTCTTTCTCTTTATGATTAAGACCCATCACATTATTCTTATCTTTATTCCTGCTATTTTACTTGTAGGAATAACGTTATTTATTCGTATTATCCAGTATCAGTCACTTTATCAAAAAGATACACAAGTTGTGACAAATAATGAGAACAATCTCCCTATTCCTATTTTTTCTGATGATGCAATTATCGGTGACAAACGCGCACCAATAACGCTTATCGCTTTTGAAGATCTTGGGTGTGAAGCATGTGCCGCACAAAATATATTGTTTGATGAGTTGCTCGCAAAATATCCTAAAAAAGTTAAGATTATTTGGAAAGGACTTCCGGTGACTCGTTTTCCTGTTGCCACAGATCAGGCACATGAATATGCATATTGTGCGGCGTTGCAGAATAAATTTGTTCCATTTAAACAACAGGTGTATGCCAATAATAGCAACCTTACTCCAGCGATTGTTGAACAAATGGCAGTTGAGGCTGGTGTGAATATTGATAAGGTTGAAACGTGTATTGCTACTGGCGCTCCGCAACAATATATTGAAAATACAAAACAGCTTGCAAAAATTTTACAAATCCAATCAGTACCAACTGTTTTTTATAATGGTGAACAAATTGAAGAGCCAACATCTCTTGCTGGTTGGGAACGATTGCTTGAATTATAGGACTCTTTAGCTCGTAGACATGCCTTCTATGTCCAGGGTACAAAACATACAATTTTTTTGTTGTTCTCTCATGCTTGTTGCCGGATGTTTTTTTCCGGCTTCTTTGTTTGCAAAAACATTAGACCATGTTGATGGAACATATATTAGTTTCAATTATCCTGATAATCATAAGTTTGGCAGAATTTGGATTGCTCCGAGTGCGCAAAAAGGGACCCCACTGCCACTGGTTATTTTTTACCATGGATCAATTTCTGCTGGCGTGGCAAATGATGATAATCTGGAAAGTTCTTCTGCCGCGTACCTTGGCCCAAATGCCAAACGTCGATTTGATAATATTGCTAATGCGCAAATATTATCAGGAAAAATTCCTCCCCTTGTTATTGCAGTACCTATTGAAGGAACTAATAATGACCAATCGTCATTTACCGCGGACAGTCAATTTTCTTTTGATGAACTTGTCAATCAGATTGCAGAGCAAGTACAAACAGCAGGATATACTATTAATAGGGGAAGTATTATCCTCGCGGGGCATAGTAATGGTGGAAACGGTTTTTACAATACCCTTCTTGATAAAACCCGCCAAACATCAATTGCAGCGGCGGCACTTATTGATACAGGAATGACGGGGGCTCGTCCTCAACTGGTAGAGGATACCGCCATCCAAAAACCAACGGCAATGCTTGGTATTGGAGCAAGAAATTATGCAACAGGTGCTGGTGATTGGATTGCGGCAATTAAAAAGGTATATGATAATGATACAGAAGCTCCAGTACTCCCTTGTGATAACACGGTGTTTGCTTCATGCAGCAAAATTGCAAATAAGGAATTCTATTATTTTCAAGTAGACACACGACAAGTGAATGATGCTCATAATGAGGCGGTGAACATATTTTTTCAGTATGGGTTACCACTCTTTTTTCAAGGAGCGGTAGCAGCAAATGAAGATGCTTTTTTTGATCTTGAAGAGCTTCAAAAAAACTTGAAAGAACCAACCCCAGTGATTCAAATTCCAGGATTATCGTTTTCAAATATGTTGCAAGATCATGTGACGCAAGAAGGAAACCAAATATTTATTTCGATTCCTTTTTTGGGTGAATATATGGCGGCGCTCTATCGCTATGGGGTGGTGGTTGCTATCCTTGTCAGCATTTTTATGATTATTGTTTCTGGTGCGCAGTTAATGCTTTCTGGATTAAGCGAAGATTTTGCCAGTTCTGCAAAAAAACGTATTACACAGGCACTTATTGGATTATTTTTAACACTCGGATCATATTCCCTCCTCTATTTTATTAATCCGCAACTGGTGTCATTTAGTAATTTGAAAGTGTTATATAATCAGTCTTCCGGAAAAGCAATTAGCTCGTCAGCTGATCCTGGTATTGGTTCTGCCGGAAGTACTATCTCTTGTGATCAACATAAATATGATACTCAACAAAATGTATTCGCTGTTGGTGACTCAATTACCGTTGGTATTGGAACAACAGGCATGAATACGGCGTATGGGGAAAGGCTTATTGGTGCCTGTCCACAACTTGGTAAATACGACAAAATTGCGCTGGGAGGCAAAGGAACGAAACCATTGCTTGATGCACTTCTTCCACGAGATCTTCGTGCAGAAGGCTTTTCTCATATTATTATTCTGGCGGGAATAAATGATATTACCAGCGACAAAAGTGTCCCATACATTACCAATAATTTGGAACAATTGTATAAAAAGGCAAAGACCAATGGTCTTCGTGTCATTGCGGTAACCATTTCTCCATTTGGAAAACAAGATACTATTTGGACAAAGGAAAAACAACTTCGTTTGGAAGCGGTAAACAAATGGATTTATGAACAATCTGGCAATCTTGTGGATGTTGTGATTGATTTTAATCAGTTGATCAAAGACCCTAGTGATCCAAACAAAATTGCCCCACAATATGATAAAGATGGTATTCATCCAAATGATGCTGCCCATGCTCTGTTAGCAGCAGAAATTTCTCGAAAAGCATTTCGATAATCGTTCATAGCTAGAATTTTTTATTCCATAATTTATGACAATGCACCACTGTGTGAAAAGTATACGATGGCTCTGTTACACCTGTTGTGTTGTTTTTGTTACGTTATTATTTTTTTGCCTGTCTCCTTCCACAGCATCTGCCTATTCTGGATTAACGTGTACACAAACGGTCCAAGGAGAACATCCCAGTTACGCCGGTATTCGGGAAACGTTTTCTAATGTACAGCTGTGTGTCTATGATACGGGATATACCGGATCACTCCGAGATATTCATGTTGATAAAAAACAAGGAATTATTTTACCTAAAGACGCATCGAAGGTACGCGAGGTATATATTTACTTTAGTGGAAAAGGGGGTGGCTCTCCTGCTGATAATTGCGTTGGTCCTTCAAAACTTTGCCAGCAAGCTGAGCGACGTGGCGATATTGCTATTGTTCTTTTTAATCGTGAGGCGGATCAAAATAATATGCTTCCCACAGAGCAATCCATGCGATTTTTTTTTGATGAAACAAAACAAGTGATGAACGAGCTCGGTATTCAAGCAAGTACCTATCACTTAGCTGGACATAGCGCGGGAGGAAAACAAGTATGGCAGGCCGCACAATTTTTATCTAATGTTCAGTTTGGTTATTCCCTTATTTTTGATGGATGTTATGGGACATGGTGTGATGATTTGGTAAAACAAACGAATCGCGGGTATACCATTATGTATTTGAATACGGGAGAATTAACGACAGCACAATCGGTGGTGGACGCAAAACCATCCAATATAACTGTGTATGAAATCCCTGCAAATATTGTTCATGGACAGATACCTTTTTTATGTTTTCGTGATCATTTTGCTCATGATGGCTGTGGTGGTGAAATAAAAACAGTGTACACAAATGGCCAGGCACAAACAGCCTCTAATCAGCAAAACCAAAGGACACTTCAAACAGTCAAAGATGAAGTAGCTGACTTATTAAAAGAACCTTCCCCAAAAATTTCTTTGCCAGGATTATCTTTTACTCCCCTGTCGGTGGTAAAAGAATCGGTCAATATGGATGGTGGCAATAATTTTTATGTGCGTATCCCCTATTTGTCTGAATATATGGCGGCGTTGTTTCGCTATGGAATTGCCGCCGTCATTCTTATTGCTATTGTGGTTATTATTATTTCTGGGATGTTGTGGTCATTGTCTGGAGGAAATACTGAAGCAATATCGAAAGCAAAAAAACTCTTGGGACAATCTATTATTGGTCTTATTCTTGCACTTGGTTCATACACGATTTTATCTTTTATCAATCCCAATCTTACGGAACTTGATGCGTTGAATGTTCTCTATGTTTCTGAAACAAGTTTTCCGGGTTCTGCTGATGAGGAATCCTTTTATAGTCAAGTAAATACTACGGCGGCGCTTACAGGACAAGAATTTTTGCTTCCCAATAAAAACTATTGTTTCCCTTTACAGCAAGACAGTTTATCTCAAATAAGTTGGAACTGGGGTGACAGACGTGATGGTGGAAATAGCTGTCATGTGGGAATTGATATTTATACAAAGGCACCTGGAAAAGTACTGGCCGTTGATGATGGCGTGGTTATGAATATTGGCAACTTTTTAACCTGTAAGGATGGCTGGGGCGTGAAATCAGAAGGAATATCTAGTGGAGCTACCAGTCAATTAGTTGTGTATCACGAAACCCTTGGCATTACCATAAACTATGGAGAAATTGATAGCAACAAGGTAACAGTAAGCGAAGGAGATCATGTCACGAAAGGACAAGAACTTGGTGTTGCGAGTTATTGCGGGATGCTTCATTTTGAAACATACAGTGGAAAGCAAACACACAATCTTGCGTGGTGGCCCAATAGTGTTATCAATGAAAAAAATGGGTGTGCTACCAATCATTTGAATAAAAAACCTGCTCCCGTACTTAATCCCAGTGGTGTCATTACACAGTTGAATTCATCATTCTGTCAGTAGCAACGGTATTATAGTATAATACGCCTACTATGCATTTTTCTTTTTCTTCCACTTTTCTTTTGTTTTTTTTGTCGTTTTTTTTGTCGCTTTTTTTGTTCCCGCTTACGGCGCAAGCACTTACCTGTCCTTCTGATATGGCAAATGTTCAGGACAGATTTTGTATTGATAAATATGAGGCGGCTATTGTTGATAAAAATTCAAAGCAGCCAGCGTCTCCCAACTATCCACCATCCCCCACACAATCTCAAATTTTTTTTGACCTTTTTCAAACAAGTCCAGAAATACAACGGATGAAACAATCTGCGCGAAGTCTTCCAATGCCTGACCGTGGTGCAGAAAAACAAACAACTTTTGCACCATTAGCTATTTCTGTTGCGGGTATACAACCACAATCTTTTTTGAATAAAGTGATGGCAGAAGAAGCCTGTACTGCGGCAGGAAAACGACTGTGTACAAGAGAAGAATGGTTTACCTCATGCGTGGGTCCTGATCAAGTTTCGGCTCGTGTGGGACAAAAATTATATCCGTATGGACCACGATTCCTTTCCGACAAATGTAATGTGGGGAGAACGGCATCATTTTCGGTGTTGTATACTGCTGGGGATAAGCGACTCCAAAATCCACGCTTAGGAGAAATTACCGATAGTCTTGGAGTGCCGCTTCGTATGAACACCGGAATAAAAGCAGGCTGTACTAATGGCTATGGCGTGTATGATATGGTGGGAAATCTTGATGAAATTGTGGCGGATCTGGCAAGTGGTGGAAGTAATATGACTTTTGTGGGAGGGTTTTATGCGCGCAGCCAACCAGGAAGTGAACAAAGTTGTTCTTCTGCGGTAACAGACCACAGTGCAACAGGATGGTATGATTATAGTGTAGGATTTCGGTGTTGTGCTGATCCTGGAGCGAGTACATATACACATGCTGGCGGAGGAAGTACTGATACCTTTGTTAGTGATGAAGACATAACAGTACATGCACCAAGTCCATTGATTCAAATTCCAGGACTTTCGCTTTCTCCCGGAACAACAAACCAAACCAAAGCACTTGCTGATGCAAATAATAATATTTTTATTCCCATTCCATTTTTGGGTGAATATTTGGCAGCGTTGTATCGCTTTGGAGTAGGAGCAACGGTATTAATTGCTATATTGATGATTATTGTTGGTGGTGGGCAGTATATCCTTTCTCGGGGTGATAGTAGTGGTATTGAAACCGCAAAAAAACGGATTACTCAAGCAATTATTGGTTTACTCCTCTCTGTTGGTTCATATACAATATTGTATTTTATCAATCCTCAGTTAGTTCAATTCACCTCGCTTCAAGTATTGTATATTCCTGGTATTAAGTTTGCGAGTGATGTAGAGCTGGCTCCCCCACCAAAAACAGGTATTAAAACAAAAGGACGGGAATGGTATTTTGATACGTTTGGAAATACGGAAAAGGACGTAGCCATTGAATCTATTCCAAACTTTTTGGGAAGAAAAAATTTAACAGTCAATAAATCTGCGGTTGATGCCTTTACTGCCGTTCAAGCACAAGTTGATAAAACGTTACCTGGTTGGAAAGGAGAAAAAGTATGGGCCTTTAACTGGCGACAAGTAAAAGGAAGTTCTGCAATGAGTTTACATGCCTGGGGTATTGCAGTTGATGTGAATCCTGCTACCTGTCCAAAATATGAAAAATCTTCACGAGGACAAGGACCAGATGATCTATGTGATTGTGATATTCCCGATGAGGTGATCAAGGCATTTCTTAACAATGGCTTTAATTGGCTTGGAGGAAAAGGGTTTAATGATGGAAAAACCTGTGATGCCATGCACTTTGAATTACGAAGTTCGTATTTTGAGGCAAAAGGTATTGGTCCTCGTGTGAATAATTAATATGATGCACTCTACACAACAACCGTATAAAACAATGCTATTCCGAATATTTTTTTTGGGACTCAGTGTTTGTACCGTATTTTTTTATGTTGCCCAACCTGTCTTTGCTGATGGGGATACGGATGATGATAATGCTGTGGATCCCATTATGGTACGTGCTCCTGAACCTGTCATACAAATACCAGGCTTGGAATTATCCCCCTCAACTATTGTTGAACCTGATCCAAATGCTGCGCTGGCTGATACGTATATTGAATCCCCTTTTTTGTCTGAATATTTAGCAGCCGTGTACCGCTTTGGAGTAGCTGCTGCGGTATTGCTGTGTATGCTTGTTATTATTGTATCAGGTTTGCAATGGACAGCCTCTGGAGGAAATTCAGCAACTATTAGCTCGGCAAAAAAACGAATTACCGGCGCTATTACGGGAATGCTTCTTGCTGTTGGCTCGTATAGTGTGTTGTATACAATCAATCCCAACTTATTGGCGTTTCCAACACTCAAAACGCTGTATGTTCGTGGAATAAATCTTGAAGATTTGGTTATTGATGAAAAACGTGACCAACAACAGACGCTGACTAATTTACCGAAGACGATTGATAATAATACATTTGATGAATTATTTAAGGCCTTTGCTAATTGTTCTGTTGCCGGGAGAGATGGTATGGATTGGCGGTTTTTGAAAGTGGTTGCGTATTTTGAATCGGCACGGTGGCAATATGCCCAACGAGCAAATAGTTTTGGCTTTGTGGGATTGTTCCAGGTGGGAACTGATTTTTGTCCGAGCATGCTTAAACAATATCCTCAGTGGGCAGCGTTGTGTGGCCCAGCAATTAGGAATAATCCGCAAGGAGAAGAAGCATTAAAAAATCCTATACTCAATACAGCAGCAGGATTTGTAAATTTATCTACTCAGCTGGAACGAGCTATTTCTTATTGTGGAGCAAAACCTGACCCTTTTATTTTGAGTATGCTTACCTATTTGGGTCATAATAGTGGAGCTGGAGCGCAACGAGATATTATTAAGGCATCAGATACCTCGTGTTCTTCTATTGAAGGATTACAACAAGCAATTGTAAAATATTGGTCTGGAAGAAAAGGAGCACAAGGATTGAGTCCTGAAGAACATGGAAAAAAACGAGCAGCATCTATGACCGCTGTTGCCGATTTGGCAAAGGCAATTGGGATTACTGATATTTTTAATACGAGTGGGAATGGTAATGCGGCATGTCCACTCAAAGCTGCTCCAAGCGATTTTCCTTGGAAAGCACCAGCGGGATTTTCTGGCTCTGCCACAGGGGGTTCATGTCCTACGCCTGGTCCTATACAATGTCAATCTCGTGGAAAAAAGATCATTGCGGTTGGGGATTCGGTGACGGCTCCAAGCCAATATGTAGAAAAACTTGCGCAAGCCTGTGGTCATACTGTAGTGGCAAATAAAGCAGTAGTGAGTGCAAAGACTGGTCCTGGATATGGTGGTCCTCTTTCTTTAAAAGAACAGTTTCAAGAGATTGTTTCTGATTCTCATATTCAGTTGTCTACGGTTGATGATCTTATTATTCTTGGTGGGGCAAACGATATTGCGTCTGGCTCAGCAATTCGTGCGAGCAATCCACAATCTCCGGAAGAAAATATTTTGGCAATTGCGAAACAAGCAAAAGCACAAGGGTTACGGGTTATTGTTATTACGATGACGCCATGGCAAGCGTATCATAATGGTGGATCATGGAGTGCGGAGAGAAAAGCACGATTGGATACACTCAACGATTGGATTCGTCGCAAAGGTCCGGATGGGACAGGAGCAACGTCTATTGATGTGGTGATTGATTTTAATAATAAGGCAAAAGATGGTGAGGCTATTTGTCCATCATTAACCCGAGATGGTCTTCATTTGAATGCTGATGGATCGGGAGTAATGGCTGAACTTATTGCAAGTCTGGCGTACTAATTACGTTCGGAATTCATAGTTCATAGCTTCTTGATATAGTGGACTGTGTCGTGTACTATGAGGCTACTATGGCAAAAACAACGGCGACAATTTTTTCTTGTTCTCATTGTGATGCGCAATTTCAAAAATGGATTGGGCGATGTTTGACGTGTGGAAAATGGGGAACGGTTGAGGAACAATTGGCCAATAGTTCAGAACCAAGAGGCGTTGAACAGGCAGCCACGCTGCCGAGTGCACAGACCATGAAGCTGTCTGAAGCAATAGAGACAAAACAAGTAAAAAGAATTTCGACGAAGGTTGGCGAGCTTGATCGCGTGCTAGGCGGTGGAATTGTTCCTGGAAGTATGATTCTTCTTGGTGGTGAGCCTGGTATTGGAAAATCAACGTTGGCAATTCAAATGGCAACGCTGGTGCCAGAGGTGTTATATGTTTCTGGTGAGGAATCTGTTGGGCAAGTGAGTATGAGGGCAAAACGATTGGGGTTATCCTCCCCTACTTTGCGACTGGCAAATGAAATTCGTATTGAAACGATTTGTTCGACTATGAAAAAAGAACGGCCACCAGTCGTGATTATTGATTCTATTCAAACGGTGTATTCTGTGGATGCGACAGGTGAACCAGGAAATCCTACACAGGTGAAGGCTTGTGCCGTGAAGCTTTTGGAAGTGGCAAAGTCACTGAATATTGCGGTGATTATTATTGGTCATGTTACCAAAGATGGTAATGTTGCGGGTCCAAGGACGCTGGAACATTTGGTGGATACGGTGTTGTATTTGGAAGGAGATCGACATCATGCGTATCGTATTTTGCGAACAGTTAAAAATCGGTTTGGTTCAACAGATGAAGTTGGTGTGTTTGAGATGGATGATATGGGATTGAAGGAAGTAACCAATCCGTCTGCCAGTTTTCTTGAGGAACGAGATAGTTCGTTGCCTGGGAGTGTGGTGACGTGTTTGATGGAAGGGACGAGACCAATTTTGGTGGAGGTGCAAGCGCTAGTAAACAAAACGAGTTTTGGGTACCCACAGCGAAAAGCAAGTGGATTTGATTTGAATCGATTGCACGTGCTTATTGCGGTGTTACAAAAACGCGCAGGTGTGGATTTGATGCAGTATGATGTGCATGTGAATGTGGTGGGAGGAATACAAGCGGATGAACCGGCTGCTGATTTGGCGGTGAGTATTGCGATTGCGAGTGCGTTTAAAGATACCGTGCTTGGGGGAGATTTGGTGGTGTTTGGTGAGGTGGGACTTGGTGGTGAAATTCGTAGTGTTCGACATGTGGAAAAACGATTGAAGGAGTGTGAACATTTGGGAATGAAGCGAGTGATTACGAAAGGACAAGAAGGAAACAAGCCTCATAAACAATTACAGGTTATTTCTGTAAAAAATATTGCGGAGTTGGTGAAGAGGACATAAGTGAATTTCATCCTGAGAGGAAGAGACGACTGACGTCGAGAGATCTCGTCTTAGCAAATAAAATTAGGGGGGTATGTTGTATTACGTCTATATATTAACGAATACAAGAAAAACGGTATTATATATTGGAGTTACCAATAATTTGGAGAGAAGATATATTGAGCATGCTTTGAAAAAAAATAATGCAAATTTTGTGTCTAAGTACAATGTTAGTGATTTAATTTATTATGAGGAGTATGTAAGTATTTATGATGCAATAGCTAGAGAAAAACAATTGAAAGGGTGGACGCGAAAAAAGAAGTTATCTTTGATAAAGAACATTAATCCTGATTTAGTAAATTTATATAAAAATTTTTTGTAGTTTTTGTCATCACTATAGAGTGATACACGATATAGGTAAAAAACAAAACACCTGTCATCCTGAGCGTAATGAGTGAGGAACGAGCAAATGAAGTCGAAGGATCTCATGATATAAAATTTTTCTTTCTCCATCGAGATCCTTCGACTTCGCTGCGCTATGCTCAGGATGATATAGTAATTACGGGTATCTCTAAAAAAATCCACCAGCGTTTATGCTGGTGGATTTATTATTTGGGAGAGCCTCGCGCGTGCTCCTTGTGATGATTGGTGGGTCGCGCGAGGTGGTAGGTGGTTGTTCTTGCAGGTCTCAGTGCTGTTGCCTCTGTTGTTCTTCGAGGCCTTCCTGGCACTCAATGCACAAGGGGGCATGGGGACGCGCACTGAGGCGGAGAATACTGATGTTTCCGTTGCCGAGGCAACGGTGGTGACCAACGGCGCACTTGCCGAAATTTCCGCTCTTGAGGCGTTCGAAAGCAGCCTTGATCGACACTCATCACATTTCCTTGTGCCATTGTTTGTTTTTCCTTTTCGAAAATTGTGGTTTGTGGAGAGCAATAGCTCTCCGGCGGATGGTTGCCCTTATCTGCAAAGGACATTGGTATACATTTTTTCAAATGTGTATTGATGTCTTTTTCAGAAATAAAATTACTCCAGTATATCTATTGTACTAATGCTTGTCAATTATAGTGAACGTCACAGAGTGTGTGTGAGGCCTCGCGAAGGATGGAATGTACGTTGAGGCCTCTCCAGGATAACAGAGGTGGTGAGAAGAGTTCAGGCACTCATCCTTGCCCTCTTTTTTTTCATTCCACGGAAGTTCTCTGCCCTGATCTTTGGAAGATCGGCATCCTCCCAGTGGACGACGGCCAGGCCGTTGACGATGTTGGAACGTTCTTCCAACGAAAATCTCCTGTTGACTTCACTGATAATTTCTTCCACGGAAGAAGGCCTTTCACGAATAAGCCCCTCCACCGCGATATTGAGATCTCTGTGGGACTTGAGGTACCCACCCGCAGCTGTGATCTCCAGAGGGAGAGACAGCAGCCTCGCCTCCCTGTCCGATTTTTCGCAGATCTGGTAGGGGGGAATGTTCCCCCACAGCAGCGCGTTGAGGATGGCGGCGAAGGTTTTCTTAATGGAAGTCATTTTTTTCTCCCTTTTTGTTGTGAATGGGGCTGCACGCTTGCTTGTTGCCCCGAAGTTGAGTTTGTTCAGTTTGTCCTTCGCGAGGACATTATTACATAGCTTGAACAAGCTATGTAATAATGTAACAACGAATGATTTTCCACATACTATCTGTTTCAAATATATTTTGTCAATGTTGAAAAAAGTTATGAAACATGTTTGTAAAAAAAACCCGTTCTCTTCTATAAGAAAAAAGAACGGGCCTACATGAAGGGGTGACGTCTCGAGACTCCTTGTCCGGGGGTGGACAACTCGAGACGGGGGAGAAAAAACCGATCAGTGGTCAGTTGCGACGGCGGCGGCGAGGCTTCTTCTTGTCGTTGGGGTCGTTGACGATGATGACAGCATCAGGGCCGTTCGACGTCGCCTGCCTGTAACTCTCGATGGAGACGCCAGGCGCAGGAAGAACATATGTCGACAAAATACCCGATTTACGAAGCTTATTTGACAAGGTTTTCTCCGAACATTTCGGTCACGTAATCCATTACGTGACGGGTTTGGCAAGAGTATATACACTTTGTTTAAAAAAGTCAATAATATTGAAAAAAAATGATAACAGAAAAATAGTATCATTCCGAGCAAGGTCGGAGTAAAACAAAGACGCAGCCGAGAAAGACCGTCTCAGCAAGAAGCACTGAGATTCCTCGACTCCGCTATGCTCCGCTCGGAATGACAGCAGTATATTGTCTTTTTTCTTTTACTCTAGATGAACTTTCTTTTCCCATTCCCCTACTTGTTTTTTGAGTTGTGGATACTTTTTGAAATCAATATCTCGTGCGGTTTCTCTGGCGAGCTTAATGAGGTCTATGTCTGCCATGGTTGCGAGGCGAAATTGTCCCATGCCGCTTTGGTGTACGCCATATACTTCTCCAGGGCCACGTTGTTCAAGGTCGTATTCCGCAACATCAAATCCATCGGTATGTGCTTCAAAATAGTCTAGTCGGGCTATTGCTTGCATACTATCTGATTGAGTAAACAGAAAACAATACGATTGGTGTGCTCCCCGACCAACTCGTCCTCGAAATTGGTGTAATTGCGCAAGACCAAATCGATCGGCATCTTCTATCATCATGACACTCGCGTTGGGGATATCCACCCCAACTTCAACCACCGAGGTTGAAACAAGAATATCAAAATCTCCGTGCGCAAACCGAGACATCACCATTTCTTTTTCTATACTTTTCATTTTTCCATGAAGGTATTCAATGCGAAGTGTTGGAAAAATGGTCTGTTGTAATTTTTCGTATTCAGACATAACAGACTTTTTTTCTGATACGGTTTCGGGTTGTTCATCTTCTTTTTCTTTTTGTTCAATGAGTGGGCAAATAACAAATACTTGTCTTCCCTGTTCCACTTGTGTGCGAATAAAGTCGTAGGCTTTTTGTCTATTTTTTGGTTCAACAACTCGTGTTTTTATATCCTTTCGCCCTACTGGTTTTTGTCTGATTATGGAAAGATCTAAATCTCCGTATACCGTGAGTGCAAATGATCGTGGAATGGGAGTAGCTGTCATGCTCAAAAAATGTGGCATGGTATTTGGATCGCCAGATTTATTGCGAATTGTTTTTCGCTGTTCCACACCAAAGCGATGTTGCTCGTCGACAATAACCAACGCAAGGTTATGAAATAATACGCCTTCTGTTAACAATGCGTGCGTGCCGATGATAAGATCAATACCTCCTATGGAAAGTGCCTCCAGCATGTCTTGTCTTTTTTGTTTTTTTGTTTTTTTGTGTTCTTCTGTGTTATTTTCTCGCAGCGTGCTTCCCGTAAGGAGAACTATTCGTTTATCTGGCAAAAGTTTTTTTATTGACGCAAAATGCTGAGTTGCCAAAATTTCCGTTGGTGCCATGAGTGCCGCTTGGTAGCCGCTGTCTATTACCTGTTTTATTGCCATGGCAGCAACAACAGTTTTCCCTACTCCCACGTCTCCTTCAAGCAGTCTATTCATTGGTGAAGGTTTTTGCATGTCTTGAAATATTTCCCAGGCGGCAACTTTTTGATCTTTGGTTAAGATAAAAGGAAGTGTGCTAACGAACTGTTTCATTGCTTCTTCATCAAATGGTATTTGCGTAGCCGTTGCCTGTTTTATAGATTGACGAATACGCTCGGCACGAAGCTGACGTAAAAAAAGTTCATCAAATTTTAATCGCTTTTCTGCAACGGAAAGTTCTTCGTTTGTTTCTGGAAAGTGAATAGCTTTCATGGCCGCAGGAAGCGCGATCAAATCTGTTTGATCCAATATGCTTTCAGGAAGCCAATCAGTTGTTTGATCTGCTAATGGAATAACTTGCGTAATGATTGCACGAAGTTGCTTTTGTGTTATTCCTAACGTGAGTGGATACATAGGAACAATGCGTGCCGTGTGCGTTGTCTCTTTTCCTGTTTGTATTTTTTCGTATGTTGGACTTATCATTTCTTTGCCGAGCATTCCCATTTGTACTTTTCCAGAAAAATACACCATATCACCAACGCTCAAAACATTTTTAATATATGGCTGTCCAAACCATACAATTTTCATTTGGTCTGTATCATCAGCAATCACGGCTTCGGTGAGAAGTGTCCGTTTTCGTGGGCTTCTACGTGTGTTGATAATTTCTATTTTTGCTTTTATCGTTACTTGTTGTCCTTCTTGTAATTCTTCAATCGGAATCGTTTTACTGTAATCTTCGTAACGAAATGGAAAATGAAATAGGAGGTCTTCTGCAGTATGAATACCAAGTTTATGCAACCGTTTTGCGAAGACATTCCCTACTCCTTTTAATTGAGTTACTTTTGTGTTCAGGTTCATAGTATGTGGATTGTAGCATACCCTGATGAATTTCAAAAAAGCAAGAACACGTATATTCTTACTATCATTTTTTTTCTTGCTTTCTTGTTTTTGGTTTTTTTCTTTTGTGCTCTCGCTAAGAATCGAACTTAGATCTTCGGTTCCGCAAACCAATGTCCTATCCATTGAACGACGAGAGCTTTTTTCATCCAGAGTATAGTAAAAAAATAAAAAAACGTCAATATAGCGACGTTTTTTATTTCTGAGTCTTTTTTTAATGGAGTTTCCAGTTTCGAACAAAGGTCTCTGTTAGTGGTTCTTCTTCTTTTTCAAGATTTTCATCAAGAAATTCGGTAAGAGTGTTTCGTATATCTAGTGGATTTTCTTCGTTTAACGGAATGCGAAGAATTGGCCGAAAGGCGCTTTTGGTTTCTAAATATAACGTTTTTACGAATGGTGGCTGATAAATAAGAAAAAACTCACTAAATTCTGAAAATGTGTATAATCTGTTACCTACAACGACTCCAAGGTCGGTAATGGCAAAATCAATCTTTTGTGGGTGTTGATGGGCCTGAAGAAACAGAATAATACTAAACAGGATAATAATGAGGGAAAATAAAAAATTTTGGCTAAATAGCCCATAAATAATCAAGGCTATGGTCAGCGGAATAATTAAGACGTACCACCATGTTCCTCGTTCGTGTTTGTCGTATTCGTCTACTTGCCAGTGATGGATAATATCACCGGTAATGGTATTTTTTGTTATTGCTTGTGGCATAGTGATGGAAGTATAGCATACCTCTGTTCTCTTAGCCACAGGTAAACTTGTTTTTTTATCAATTTTCCGCTAGACTAAGCCTGATATGCAGCAACACACGTCTGTAAATTTTTTACCAGAAACACCCCATATTCATTCTGAAGAATTACCTCACACTCCTACAAAAGGACGTCGAGGATTGTTTATTCTTCTTATGGTGGTATTTTTGTTTATTGGCGGTTGTGTGATCACCTATGCATTTTCAAAAAGTGCGTTTAACAGCCCAACTGACTACGACCCTGTTACTCTTGAACCAAAGAACCCAGGAAACTTTATTAAACGCTTGAGTCAGCTAGTATTTCATAAAGAGCCTGAACTTGCTGGAAAAAAAGATGATCGAATTAATATTCTTTTACTCGGTATGGGTGGTGCTGGTCATGATGGTCCATATCTTGCAGATACCATTATTATCGTTAGTGTGAAACCGTCCACGAATCAGGTGGCGATGATTTCCATTCCGCGTGATCTGGGTGTGGATATCCCAGGATATGGTTGGCAAAAAATTAATCACGCAAATGCCTTTGGTGAAGCCAACAAACCACAATGGGGCGCCGCATTTGCTACAGAAGTTATTGAAGATACGTTTGATATTGATATTCAGTATTACGGTCGAATTGACTTCAAAGCATTTGGTGAGATGGTTGATGCTGTTGGGGGAGTAACGGTGGAGGTAGAACGATCATTTGTTGATACAGAATATCCTGCACCTAATGAGGAATATAAAACTGTTTCATTCCAACAAGGTGTCCAAACAATGAATGGACAAACTGCATTGATCTTTGCACGATCTCGGCACGGAAATAATTGGGAAGGATCTGACTACGCAAGAAGTAAACGACAACAAAAAATTATTCTTGCATTGAAAGAAAAAGTGCTTTCAGCGGGAACAATTTTAAACCCTATTCGTTTGAACGAAATCATTACCTCACTTGACAAGCACGTTACTACGAATATGGAATTCTCCGATATGATTGCTATGCTCAAGATGGCAAAGGAATTGGACACATCAAATATTATTCGTCTTACGCTTGACGACAGTACTGAGGGATATTTGAAACAAGGCTATAGTCCTGTAGGAGCGTTTATTTTGGAACCAAAGGCAGGATCTTTTGAAGGCATTAATTATGCAATTGCACATATTTTTGATAAAGAAGGTGACGTGATTCCGCCACAAATTTCTGTGGTAGAAAATGATACTCCAGAACAAAATCTTCCTCCCCTTCCAACAACGAACATTGAGGTGTTGAATGGGACATGGGTTACTGGTCTGGCTGCCCGTGCAAAAAAACAACTTGTTGATAAACAAGTTATTATCCAGGATATAGGGAATACCAATGAACGCCCTGTTCCACAAAGTGGTATTTATATTATGTCTGATAGTGTTTCTCCGGAAGTAGTTGATCTACTGAAACAAACGTTATCGATTTCTGTACGAGAAGGAAATGCACCAAGTTCTTCTGTTCGAGAAGATACTGATATTCTTGTTATTTTAGGTGAAGATTTTATTGATTAAATTACCCGCTTGCAGCCAATCGTTCATAGAAAAGCCATCTTGATTATGAACGATTGGCCGCCTGCCTACTGGCAGGCCCAGTAAACTATCTAATACGTATACCATATGGCTAACCCAGCTGCACAACAACTTGACAATCTTCCTGTTATTGTCCTTGTTGGTCGAGTAAATGTTGGAAAATCTACGTTGTTTAACAAACTTATTGAACAGTCAAAAGCACTTGTTTCTGATATTCCAGGAACAACACGAACGCCAAATGAAGGCGTGGTGCTTTGGCGTGGAAAACATGCCAAGGTTATTGATACGGGAGGACTTACCTTTACTGATGAAATTCCACTTGAACAAGCAATCTTGCGTCAAAGTGAAATTGCGATGAAACAAGCAGATGTTATTTTATTTGTGACCGATGCAAAAACAGGCATTCTTCCACAAGAAAAAGAACTTGCTAAACGATTACGACGTATCAACCTTAAACCTGTGCTTGTTGTAGCAAACAAAGCAGACAACAATGATATTCGTAATAACTTTCAATCATACGAGTGGTTAAAACTTGGTCTTGGAGAGGCCTTCCCTATTTCTGCGGCAAGTGGATTTAATGTTGGTGATTTACTTGATGAGGTGTATCGATTACTCCACTCAACATCTACCCGACCGAAAAAAAATATTATTGAACCAAAAGATCACATTCGGATTAGTTTGATTGGAAAACCAAATGTTGGAAAATCATCGTTGTTTAATAAATTGATAGGTGAAGAAAAAGTGATTGTTAGTGATTTGGCGCATACCACACGAGAGCCATACGACACGCTGATGGTATATCCATATACAACTCCTGAGGGGAAAACATTGCAACAACATATTACATTTGTTGATACCGCAGGTATTCGCAGAAAATCAAAAGTAGATCGAGGATTAGAAAATGAAGGTATTCATAAAAGTATCAAATCTATTGAAGATTCAGATATTGTGTTATTTGTTATTGATGGCAGCCAACCTATTTCCAGTCAAGATAGACAACTTGGGGGGTTACTGGAAAAACGTGGGACGAGTGTTATCATTTTGATAAATAAATGGGATTTATCTGAAGACAAGGAAGAAGAACACCAGAAAAAAGCAATGGAGATGGTAAAAAGTCATTTTCCTCATCTTAAATTTGCTCCTGTATTACTTGTCAGTGGAAAGACCGGATACCGAACGCATAATATATTCCCAGAAATTATGACGGTGTGGAAAGCACGTCACACACAAGTTCCTATTAAACAATTAGAATATTTCTTGTTGCAAGCAACTCGTACGCATAAACCATCTCGTGGAAAAGGTACCCGCCAACCAAAAGTTATGGGTATTCGACAAATTGCCACTGCGCCACCAGTATTTGAGGTATTTATTAAATACCGTACATCCATTCATCGATCATATATCAACTTTTTGGAAAACAAACTCCGCGAAGAATTTGATTTTATTGGCTCACCTATTATAATAAAGTTACGGAAGACAAAAAGATAATTTATCAATCGTTACATCGTTCTTTATTTGTACACAGGAATTTCATGAACATTGTCCATTTTTATGAAGCTTATTGTAGGTCTCGGTAATCCAGGGAAACGCTATGAGAAAACTCGACATAATGTCGGGTTCCTTGTGCTTGATGCGTTGCGTGATTCTTTGGCTCAACGAAATTCTTTTTCTGAATGGCAGCTGAGCAAAAAGTTTAATGCCTACACCTGTGGGGGAACGGTTCATGGTGAAAAAGTTATTTTGGCAAAGCCACTTACCTTTATGAACGCCTCTGGTCACGCGGTGCAACTAATTGGCCATTTTTATAAAATGACAGCGGAACATTTACTTGTGGTTCATGATGACAAAGACCTTCCTCTTGGGGAAATTAAAATGCAAGATAATAGAGGTCATGCCGGACACAACGGAGTAAAATCTATTATTCAGTCTATTAAATCTCAAGCGTTTTGGCGGGTTCGTCTTGGTATTAAAAGTACTAATGAGAAAAAAATGTCAAACACCTCAAAATTTGTGCTCGGTAAATTTGGTGTGTTTGAAAAAAAAACACTAAAAGAAATGATTGTACGAGCAGTCGTATTAATTGAAGAAGATTTATAATTCATTATCACGGAGGGGTATATGAAAAAGGAGGTAGTACTTTCGTATTTTCCACAGATGACCTATAGACGCTATACACAATTGTCAGCGTCTTTTTTTACGCTTGAATCAACGTTTTTGGCAACACACAATCAACTCCGCGCGATTGGTTGGAATGCCTCGACGATTGAGGCATGGTTTCAATGGAAGCCCACGGTATCACTGTCACACATATCACAAGAACTTGCATTATATGGAATCACTCCTATTGCGCTTGGCGATGATCAATATCCAGTGCTTCTTTCAACGATTACGGATCCTCCCATTTGTTTGTTCGTTCGTGGCAATACATTTTTTTCTACCAAAACCGTAGGGGTTGTTGGTACACGAAAAAATACTAGCTATGGAAAACAAGTGACTGAACAACTTGTGGGAGATATTGCTACGCGAGGGGTACATGTTATTAGTGGGTTAGCCTTAGGTATTGATGCTATTGCGCACAACGCCTGCCTCCGCTCAGGAGGAATAACGGTTGCCGTGCTTGCCGGTGGTATTGATGCACATACCGTTGCCCCAAGAGCACATTATCAGTTGTCAGAAGAAATTATTACAAAGGGTGGCAGTATTGTATCTGAGTATCCTCCCCTTGTGCAGCCCACTATATATTCTTTTCCAAAAAGAAATAGGATCATTGCTGGATTATCTCGAGGAACAGTAGTCATTGAAGCACCAAAAAAATCGGGTTCTTTAATTACAGCAGACTGTGCTTTACAATATAATCGTGAAGTTATGGTAGTTCCCCAAAATATCACCTCACCAACAGCCCAAGGAACGAATGACTTATTGAAACAAGGAGCACACCCTATCACCTCATATACCGATATATTGGAAATCCTCCAGTTGCAAGATCTTGAAGATTCTGCTACAACACCCAAGAAATACCCGTCCAGCCAACATGAACGTGACCTATTATCCCTTTTGTCTACGGAACCGACCCATATTGATGAGTTGATTCGTATGAGTACACTTTCCAATACCGTTATCATGAGTACGCTGATGCTTATGGAAATGAACGGGTTTGTGAAGCATATTGGTGGAATGAAGTATGTTATTAGATATTAATGGTTCTATTCATCATTTGTGGGTGAATAGCCTCTTACTCACATAGTTTGTCGCCAATAGGATTATTGTTTCTATCGGCATACATACTCTATGACATTTGATTCTGCATACAATTATCTTTTATCACTTTCTAATTTTCCTCGACAGGAGTACATGAATGATCATGAACATTGTGCGGTATATTTGGAACGCATTCAATTTCTTTTGGATATTCTTGGAAACCCCGAACAAGTCATTCCTCACTATATTCATGTTACTGGCACGAGTGGAAAAGGTTCGGTTTGTTTGTTGTTGCAATCTATCTTAAGTACTAGTGGGAAAAAAACTGGTGTACTTATTTCTCCGCATCCCACAAGAATTACGGAACGGTGGCAAATTGATGGAAAAGAAATGAGTGAAGCTATCTTTGTGTTGTTGATTGAACAATTGAAACCTGCTCTTGAAACCTATACCCAAACCGCGCCATATGATATGTTGTCGTTCCATGAATTAACGACCGTACTGGGATTGCTCTATTTTGCCAAAGAAGCTGTAGATTGGGCAATACTTGAAGTTGGATGTGGTGGACGCTATGATTCAACCAATATTATTCCCTACAAAGATGTTGCGGTAATTACTAATATTGGCCTTGATCATACACAAATTATTGGAGATACAAAAGAAAAAATTGCATACGAAAAAGCAGGAATTATACATACTCCCTGCAACGTCTTTACGATGGAAAAAAAAGCAGCTATCCAAAATATTATTGAAACAGAATGCGCCACACACCAGGCACCATTTCATTATGTAATAGCAGATGATACATATATCATTGAGAAGTCCACCCTTACAGGAACAACGTTTTCTTATCACCAGGTGACCTATCAATTACACACTCTAGGAGCGCATCAAATACACAATGCTATTCTTGCCATCGAGATTGCTCGTTCTCTCACTATTGATCATGATGCTATTGTAACAGGTATAAACAACGCTATTCTCCCTATACGCATGGAAGTGGTTTCTTCACAGCCAACAATTATTCTGGATTCCGCACATAATGAAGACAAAATTACATCTACCGTAAATACAATTCTTCATCTTTCCCCTGCTTCTGCTGTTCATCTAGTTTTAGGATTTTCAGAAAATAAAGATATTCGGCCGATGCTTCATTCGTTGCAACAATTGCATCCACAAACCATTACCTGCACCCGAAATACGAGTAATCATTTTCGTAAAGTTCTGCATCCCAAACAACTTGCCGACATGTGTATGAACATATTTCCTGAAGCGACAACAATCCCATTTCTTGATCCTCAACAAGCAATTATGCATGCAAAAGCGCAATGTAAAAAACATGATATACTACTTGTTACTGGTTCAGTTTTTCTTGCAGGCGAATTGCGGGGAGAATTGACAAATTTTTTTGATTAACGTACAGTCCATGGCCTATGTCAAAAACACTCGTGATTGTTGAGTCACCAACAAAAGCAAAAACTATTTCAAAATTTTTAGGAAAAGATTTTCTCGTAGAGTCTTCTTTTGGTCATATCCGTGATTTACCAAAGAGTACTATGGGGATTGATATTGAAGGAGGTACCTTTGAACCCACCTATGAAATATCTGCAGAAAAAAAGAAACAGGTGAAAAAACTGAAAGATGCCATGAAAACCTGTGATCATGTTATTTTTGCAACTGATGAAGATAGAGAAGGAGAAGCTATTTCTTGGCACCTTGCACACATTTTGAAAATTAAACCAGAAGAAGCAAAACGCATGGTATTTCATGAAATCACGAAGCATGCTATTGAAGAAGCGCTTGCCCATCCTCGTGCACTTGATCAACCACTTGTTGATGCACAGCAGGCACGTCGTATCCTTGATCGATTGGTCGGATATGAATTATCACCATTTTTGTGGAAAAAAGTAGCAAGAGGATTATCTGCCGGTCGGGTACAATCTGTTGCCGTCCGTCTTATTGTGGAAAGAGAACGAGAACGAAATGCCTTTATACAAGAAGAATATTGGACCATGGATGGATTGTTTGCCAAAACACCTACTGATGAACAAATATTCGGTGCCAAACTTCATGCGATTGAAGGGAAAAAACTTGATAAACTTGCCATAAAAAACGAGCAGGAAGCTCAAACTATATTACAAGATCTTGAACACGCCTCATATACGATTACGGATATTACAAAAAAAGAAGCAAAGCGTACTCCCCCACCACCATACAGAACATCAACGTTACAACAACAAGCAAATCAAAAATGCGGATATTCTTCAAAGCAAACAATGCGTATTGCACAACAGCTTTATGAAGGTATTTCTCTTGGTTCAGGTGGAACACATGGGCTTATTACATACATGCGTACTGATTCTACAAATCTCTCTGAAAAATTTATCACAGAAGCAACGTCGTTTATCGGTAATGAGTATGGAGAAAAATATATTCTTGCAAAACCACGTGTATACAAAAATAAAGCAAAAGGTGCTCAAGAAGCCCATGAAGCTATCCGTCCTACTGATCCAACAAGAACTCCTGAATCTATTAAACAATATCTTGACCCAACGCAATTCAAGCTCTACAGTTTAGTTTGGAAACGTGCCGTTGCCACGCAAATGAAAGAAGCGTCTATCAATAGAACTTCTATAGATATTACTGCAAAGCAATACTTGTTTCGTGCCAACGGACAAAGTATGATTTTTGATGGTTGGTTACATCTCTATCCAGAATCAATTAAACACGAAATGCTTCCTGAAATGAGTAAAGGTGATGATGTTCATTGCCAATCAATTACCCCCACCCAACATTTTACTGAACCACAAGGGCGCTATTCTGATGCAACGCTGGTAAAGGCACTTGAAGAGCGAGGTATTGGTCGACCATCCACGTATGCCCCAACAATAGGAACAATTGAAGCCCGAAAATATGTTGAACGAGATGAAAACAAAAAACTTGCTCCAACAGATATTGCCTTTGTAGTAAATGATCTTTTGGTTGAACATTTTTCCGATATTGTTAATTATAATTTTACTGCACTCATGGAAGATAATTTGGATTCTATTGCAGAAGGCAAAAAAGATTGGCAGCCAATTATTGCAACATTTTATCATCCCTTTCATGAGAACCTTGTTAAAAAATCAGAAAATCTTGATCGTGCTGATGTGGTGAATATGCGAGAAGTGGGAATCCACCCAAAAAATGGCAAACCTCTGTATGTTCGCGTTGGGCGCTATGGCGCATTTGTACAATGTGGTTCTAAGGATGATGAGGAAAAACCACAATTTGCTTCTCTTCCAAAAGGTATGAGTATGGATGACGTTACCGTTGATGATGCAATGAAACTTCTTTCTTTACCGCGCACCATTGGTCAAGATGCTGAAGGGAATGACATGATTATTAATATTGGCCGATTTGGTCCGTATGTGAAAGTAAAGAGTAAGTTTTACTCTATAAAAGAAAAAGATCCTTATACTATCACCAAAGAAGATGCACTTGCTATTATTGCCGAGAAAAAAGAAGAAGAAGCAAATCGTATTATTCATGATTTTCCTGAAGAACACATTCAAGTATTGCGTGGACGATATGGACCATACATTACTGATGGTGAAAAAAATGCCAAAATTCCAAAAGACACAGAACCCGAAGCATTGACACTTCACATGTGTCAGGAATTGCTAAAAGAGGCAAAGCCCGCACGAGGAAAAATCAAGAAAAAAATACCAACACAAAAAAAAGCATCCCCAGTAAAAAATAAAACTCTTGCAAAGAAAAAGAAAGCAGGGACTAAAGCAAAAAATAAATAAAAAAACGATCCGTATGGATCGTTTTTTTATTTAACGAGGAGGGATTCCCCAATGCCAATGGTCCTCATACTCGCTACAAAATTTAGTATACGTCGTTTATGATTTTTTTATTGGGGGTTGTTTTGTACATGTTTTTTTTGATGACATGTTGATCTATATTTTTCCAATAGCTCTAAGAGCAATAAAAAACACCCATTTATGGGTGATACTGTCTAGTTAATATGTTTTTTTGACTTCGTGGGTATGATATATATATGTTTATTATAATAGCATATTTTAAGCCTTTTGTCAATGGTTGTTTTCTTTTGATGTATGGGAAATACTCCCCCATATAGCATAAAAAAATTGATTTATCAATATACATGGATAACGCTATTTTTCTCTTATCTTAGCGATATTTATCCATTTTTCTCTTGCAAAAGCTGCTATTCATGATAATATACCACATATCAATCGATCTTCGTATGTCCATAAAAAAGAAACAAACAATTGAAGGACTCATTGAAAAAGTTCATGAATATACTGATCATGCTGATTTTGACATTATTCGACTTGCATATGATTTTGCTGACGAAGCGCATAAAGGACAGAAACGTAAATCTGGTGAGCCATATATCGTCCATCCTCTTGCAGCGGCACATATTTTGGCAGATATGCGGATTGACCCCGTTATTATTACCGCAACCCTACTTCATGACGTTCCAGAGGATACCGATATTACGCTTGAAGAAATTGAACAAAATTTTGGTTCAGAAATTGCAACATTGGTTCAAGGGATTACAAAACTTGGAAAATTAAAATATCGAGGTGTCGAACGATATATTGAAAATTTAAGGAAAATGTTTGTTGCGATGGCAGAAGATGTTCGCGTGATGATTATTAAGTTTGCCGACCGAATTCATAATTTACAAACACTTGGAGCTCTCCCCCCACAAAAACAATACCGTATTGCACTTGAAAGCTTGGAAATTTATGCCGCACTTGCAAATCGTCTTGGTATTGGAGAAATGAAAGGAATGCTTGAAGATCTTGCTTTTCAATATGTGTATCCAAAAGAATTTCACCGAGTGAAACAAATCCGTACCGAGAAACTGAAGGGAAAAGAAGAGTACCTTGAAAATATGCAACAAAAAGGAAGAGATGCATTAAAAAAAGCAGGCGTGAATATTTGTTCTTTATATGGACGAGAAAAACGGTTATATAGTTTGTATCAAAAATTATTGCGTAAGGATAACCAGGTAGCAAAAATTTATGATCTATTTGCTATTCGTATTATTGTGCCTACAGTTGCAGACTGTTATGCAACGCTTGGTATCTTGCACAATATTTGGAAGCCCGTAAAAGGACGGATTAAAGATTATATTTCTCAGCCGAAACCAAATGGGTACCGATCTTTACACACCACGGTGTTTGGTGATGATGGAGAAATTATTGAATTTCAAATTCGAACAGCAGAGATGCATGAAGAAGCAGAATATGGTGTGGCAGCACATTGGCATTATGATGAGAGTGGATCTCGCTTACCAAATAGAGAATTAAAATGGGTGAAAGAATTAGCAATTATCCAAAAGGATATTCTCAACAATCTTTCTGATCTTGAATCGATGAAAGTAGATTTTTTGCAGACACGTATTTTTGTCTTTACCCCAAAGGGGGATGTTATTGATCTTCCTGAAGGAGCAAGCCCTGTCGATTTTGCTTATCATATTCACACGGAAGTTGGGCATAAATGTACTGCGGCAACCGTGAATGATAATATTGTAAAACTTGATACGCAATTAAAAAATGGTGATGTTGTCGAAATTCTTATTGATAAAAATAGAAAAGGTCCAAATCTTGATTGGCTGGATTTTGTAAAAACACATACAGCCAGGTACCATATTAAAAATCATAAAAAAGCGAAAGTGACGGGATGGTTAAAATCAGTACTCCCAAATAAAAAATAATACTGCATCATTCATGCGGTATTATTTTTTATTTGAAAATATTTTTAAATTATTGGAATAAATATCATACGAAATATTGCATACAAAATCATGACAACAATTGGAATACTATATGCAATGATAGTAATAATCCCTAATTTTTTTTGATGTTCCACAAATGGATAGGCAATCATCCCAATGGGTCCTGCAAAAAGAAGTAATAACACCCACAACACTTTCGGTTCTTTCAAGTCTTTCCTTTTGATAATCTGGATAACCATTGTTATCCATAGTGCCAAAATAGCAACAATAGCAACAGCTACGGCGACGCTAATAGCTATATTCCCTATTTGTATGGCAATCATACCTTGGTATGGATCATTAACCATGGGAATTGGTTCTGATTGCCGTATTCCAAATATATTGGAAGCATCTTTTTGGAGAATGGTACGTTGGACAAATTTTTGCAGCATACCTTATATTACGTAAGTTCTTGAAGGAGACGCTTTAATTCTTCTAATGAATAAAATTCAATAATAATTTTCCCTTTTTCTCCTCGCTTGCTGATGTTTACTTTTGTTCCCAGTCGTTCTTCCATCAATTCTTCTTGTGCACGAATATTAGGATCTCTTCTCACGGATCCTTTCCTTGATGCTAGTGGTTTTGTTTGTGCAACAGCTGATTCAACATCACGGACAGACATATGCTCCCCTATCATACTTTTGTACATGTTGAGCTGTTCTTGCTCATTTTTGAGACTAAGAATCGCTCGGGCTTTCCCTGCTGAAATCTTTCCTTCTATGAGTGATCTTTGTATTACTTCTGGTAAATCTAATAAACGAAGGGTGTTGGCTACCGTTGGACGTTTTTTTCCTACTTGTTCAGCAACTTCTTGTTGTGTGAGGCCATACTCTTCAATTAACCGTTTGAACGAAAAGGCTTCTTCTATTGGATTTAAATTTTGTCTTTGAATATTTTCTATGAGTGCGAGTTCAAGTTTTTCTTGGTCAGTAGCAATTCTTACCAAAGCCGGAATAGTAACGAGTCCAGCCATTTGAGATGAACGAAGACGTCGTTCTCCTGCGATGAGTTCGTATCCCCCATCAGATTTTTCCGTAACCGTGATTGGCTGCAGAACGCCATGTTTTTTGATTGACGCAATGAGATCTTCTAAATCTGCATGGTTGAATACTTTTCGTGGTTGTTCTGGGTTAGGGACAATTTCGGAAATAGGAATATTCCAAACCTTTGGCTGGTTGTTGTCTATTTGTGGTTGTGGGGCTTGTTCCTTTTTGTGCTGTGGAATAAGCGAGTTGAGTCCCTTTCCTAACGCCATATGTGTTATAGAAGATACTACTGTTTGTTAATAGATTTTTTCTTGCCTGTCGATAAATTCTGTTGCAAGTCGCATGTATGCTTTCGCCCCTTTTCCCTTTGGGTCATAGAGTAAAATTGATTGTCCATAACTTGGCGCTTCAGCAAGTCGGACGGTTCTAGGGATGATACTTCGGAAAATATTATCGGGAAAATATTTATATAATTCCTGCATAACATCGCCTGACAATTTGGTTCGCTTATCAAACATGGTAATAACGGCACCAAAAATTTCTAGCTCTGGTTTTACGTGTTCTTGCACAAGCCGTACGGTTTCTAATAATTGGCTCAACCCTTCAAGGGCATAATATTCTGCTTGTACCGGTATAAGAATTTGATCGGCAGCAACGAGACTGTTGACGGTGAGTAGTCCAAGGGATGGTGGACAATCAATAAGGATGTAATCGTACGCGTATTTTATTTCTTCAAGAAGGTCTGAAAGTTGGTGTTCTCTTCTTTCCATATCCACGAGTTCTACATTTGCTCCGGCAAGATTTTGTGTTCCGGGAACAATTCGTAATCCTTCGTGTTCTGTTTGTTTAATGACATCATTGATTTTTTTTTGTCTTGCTAATGCTTCATAGAGGCCATGATAGGCAACGTCTTCTCGTGCAAATCCTAACCCACTCGTGGCATTTCCCTGTGGATCCATATCAACAATAAGCACAAATTTTCCTAAATCAGCAAGTGCGGCAGCAAGGTTCATTGTGGTGGTAGTTTTGCCTACTCCACCTTTTTGGTTAACTACAGCTAATATTTTTGTCATATGATTTCTCTACTAGTATACAAAATATTGACAATAAAGCCAAGAATCAGTAATATGAAGCGTGTTCACCATAGTTATTCATATTTTAGTGGATAACTTCTATAGCTGCCGCCGTGGTGGAATTGGTAGACACGCACGACTCAAAATCGTGTGCCGAAAGGCATGTGGGTTCAATTCCCACCGGCGGTACAAAGCGAAGAACAGACTACGGGGTAGTCTGTTCTTTTTTTGTGATACACATCTATTTTTTACTCAGGAGTATACCTTTTTACTTTGAGCACATTTGGGACTTCCCATAGACTATTTATGTCTACATTACCAATGTCTGATATAACTCCAGTGGAGAACAATCTTTTTCATACTTTTTATAAAAAAAATCGAAAAATACTTCCGGCTCCAACAGAAAGAAGGGTAACAATAGTTGCCGCAATACACACTCCCACAGCGATGAGGGTTACTGATTTTTTAAATGGGATATTAAAAATGAATGCGGCAAGTGATCCTGTCCAGGCTCCGGTGAATGGTAAGGGGATACCCACAAATAATACGAGTGCGATGGCTCCAAATTTTGCATGGTTTTCTCCAAATTGTTTTTCTGCCGCTTTGAGCTTCCTTTTGATGACGCCTCCAATGAATGGTTGTTTTACCACCCAATCATGAATTTTTGGCATAAGAAGCAGTGTAACTATTGTGGGAGCTATATTTCCACAAACAGCAATAATCCATGTTTGCCAAATGGGCAGATGATATAATTCTATGCCAATAGGAATAGAGGCTCTAAGCTCAGTGATAGGAAGCATAGATAAAAAAAACACCGACCATCCAGGAGGAAATGCTTGAAACCACATTGCGGGATTTAATTGAAACATATGGCGTTTTTTTAATTTTCAGTTTAGAGTATTTGGTTTTTCCCAAATGAATAATACCTCTACATTTATGTTTTTAGAATACTATTTTGTGGCATCTTCGCTTTCCCATTCATAATTATCAAATACGGCTTGAGCAATATCTCGAGCTTCTATGAAGCGCGCTTCATGAACGTTTGTTCCAAGAATTACTACATCGATGATATGCCCTTTTTCATCTTCAACTTGCATGATGAAATTATATCCAGATGCATTGATAAATCCTGTTTTCCCTCCACGGATATTATATAAGTGGTGAGGAATCCAATTGAGTAAGAGCCAATCGGTATTTCGCAGAGTAGCAGAGGTGTCTCTTTGTTCGGAGTAGAGAGTTACTTCATCCATCAATACGGTATTTTGTATTTTTTCTAATTTGAGTGCTTCATCTAATAATAGGACAAGATCTGAGGCTGTTGATACATTTTGATTGTTTAGCCCAGTTGGTTCTTCAAAATGTGTATCGATCATACCAAGCTCCATAGCTTTTTGATTCATTCTCTCAACAAAGGCTTCTCGTGGCCAGCCGATACTATCTGCAAGTGTAAGAATTGCTTTGTTTGATGAGGCAACAAGTGCTGCTCGCCACAGTTCATCTATTGTGTACACATCCCCAGCATACATGTGACTGTCGATCAAATCATCAGGAACGACGGTAGCTTTTTGTTCCCAATCAACATATCCTTCAAGAATAACTAATGCACTCATGAGTTTGCTGATACTCGCGATTGGTCGTTTGGTGTATTCATTTTTTTTGTACAAGACAGCCCCGGTTTTATTATCTTTTACAATCATTGCTTTTGCCGTAAATTGTTCTTGTGGCGGCAATGTTCCCACTAATTGTGGTGTTTGTTGTGGAATTGGTGGTTCTACGGTGATATCTCCACCGATGATGTGCTCTAAATTTTGTGACTGTGCATTTTTGACACTATCCAAAAATGATTTTCCGTTTAGTGTGTCGCTATTGGTGACAAGTTCCTGTTGGTCATTATCTCTTGCGGTGTACCAGCCAATAGATACCGCAAGTATGAGTACTAATATAAAAATTCCGACGATAATGCGCCAGGTGTCTTTTGGTTTTTCTATGCTAAATGAGAGGCTATTCTTTTTTTTCATAGTTCAGGAGTAACTTCGCTACGTACGCTTGTAATGTGTTGATGCTTGTTGAGTATTTCATATTCAGGAAGATCTTCCACACTCTGAATGCCTAAATGGCTCAGCGCATCCATTGAAAGTGTATAGGTTGGCATGATATCTGTTTTTCCTTCTTGTTCATTTATTAGTGCACGCATCAGCAAGTTTCGAATAATGATGGAACAGTTTACTCCTCGTATTTCTTCAAGTTCTGGTCGAGATATTGGACCACAATAGGCAATAACAGTGAGTGTTTCTAATTGTGCTTTAGTCAATTCTCCAGCAACTTCGTCTTTCATAAAGGTTTCAATAGCGTCGTTGTTTTGCGGATTGGTGGCCATTTGTACGGTGTCGTTGCTCTCTAAAATATGAATACCTGAATCTTCTTTATTATATTTTAATTTCAAATTTTCTAAGGCTTCGATAACATCACCTTCTTGTTTGTGTATTGCGTTGGCAATTTTTTGGGCGGTGAGTGGTTTTGAGGCAACAAAGAGTATTGATTCAATATTGCTTATGATGGACATATACGGTTTATGTTCAATGTCTAATGGGTAATTTCCCAGTCTTGGCATGACTGGATATTATATAGTGAAGATACGTTACGCTATACTTTCAATAGCGATATCTCCATACAGACTGTCTTGGGTTAATGAAATTGTTCGTTGTTTTACTAGTTCTAACAGTGCAAGAAAACTGACAATGAGCTCTGTTCTATTTTGTTTTTGATCAATGACTTCAAAAAAATAGATCTTTTTTTGTTTTTGTAATATTACTTGTATCGCGAGAATTTTTTCTTTCATGCTAATCGTTTTGTCTATATGGGTTTTTGGGAGTGGCTTTGGTGGAGCAAGACGTTTTACCAGTTGCTGCATTCTGCTGTGTAGTTGCTCTACGGTAGCGTTTTGAGGCGGGACAAAGCCTTCAGGTTTTCTTGGTGATTCGATGCGAAATACTGACTTATGTGGAGCAAGCCATTGTGCGTTAAGTTTTTTGCTGGCATCAACAAATGCTTTATACCGAGTGAGTTGATCTTTGAGACTTGTTTCGTCTTCTTCTTCAGTAAGGCTAAATTGTGGTAATAATTGCCGCGACTTAAGCAGAAGCAGCTTTGTGGCCATAACCAAAAAATCAGAGAGCTCACTGGGGTTTGCCTCATCGAGTGTGTCGATATACTTTATGTATTGTTCGGTTACTTCTGAAATGGCAAGTTCAGTGATTTCTAATTTTTTTTCTTGGATAAGCCCGAGAAGTAAATCCAGTGGTCCATCGAATTGTGTGAGGGTAAATTGCATCATATCATGAGGGCAAAGCTGCTCCTCTATATTCAAGAGGAGTTATCACAAAACTATGCACTATTCTACCTTTTCGAGACGTAACTGTCCATGAGAGACATAGAGCAACTGTTTAAGAGTGCTTGGGGTTATGGTAATTGAATCACCAATACTCCCCCACTTATCCCAATTGGTTATTGTATATAAGCCCGTTGGACTTTCAAATGCCCCAAATCCGGTGAATCCATTATGATCGTAGGTTCTGATAATTTCTATTTGTGAGTCCTTATAAGAAACGGTTAACTCCTGCGTTGGCTTGAATGCGTCGTGATACGTATACATGGGAATTCGTTCCCCTGTCAATTTTTTTCCTCGTTCAAGCTCTATGGCCTCAAAAATAGCGTTCCTCATGACCTGTGCGCCTTGTACGTTATCTGGGAGTGCAATAATGGTATAGGGTGTTTGTTCATCTAGTTGGTCGATATTTTCTGAATGTATTAATTCTTTTACGAGCGTATCTGCTGTTTGCCAATAGGAAAATCGTAATTGAGTGGCTTGAATATTGATAAAAAAGATGAGCATGATGAGTAATGCAAAGAGGTGCTGTCTTTTTTTGTGGTGGATGGTAAGCAGGTGGAGACAAATGCTGCAGAGGATAACAGCAATGGTTGAACTGAGGTAGACATAACGATTTCCTTCTTCATTTATTTGATTAAACGCAACAAACAAAAATGGCACGGTTGATACAACATACAGAGAAAGGAGTAACACCATTCCTTTATTTTTTCGAATGAGATACAAGAGTACTCCAAAAAATCCGATAGCTATGGGGAGGACTACATATGCCCCTGTATGCATGAATACCGCAAGATGCATGCGCCATTCAGGGAAAAATATAGCAGCAGTCATCTCTGTAAACATGCGTTCCATGTTACCGAAGTTTACTGCCAGTGACCCTGTGTACGCTGCTGTAGCACTCCCTGTAGCGTGTGAACGAAGCAATAGGTATCCCAAGGTTATCATTATATATGGGAGTACTCCTATCGCTCTTTTTTTCATGTCGGACAAAACTGCATTAAACGTCTGATGTTTTGTTGTACTCCCTTTTTGTACCTGCCTTTTCTTGTAGGTAAATAGTTCTATAATGCCTATTATAGGAAGGATGGTAATAGCAGTATCTTTTGCACCTAACGCAATTCCTGTTGCAACAAGACTAAGTACAAGCCATTGAACACGATTGGTGTTCTTGTATGTAAGGTACCACATGATCGCACACAAAAATCCAACTGTTGCCAAAAGATGCGGCTGTACACTAATCCACGCGATGGCATTTACGTGAACCGGCATGACAGAAAAAAGAATAGCTGCTGCAGCAGGAATTTGGCTTTTTGGGGCAAATATTTTTGCAACATAATACACCGCAATGGTGGCAAAAAAATGAAGCAGTAGAGACACAACATGATACCCTAATGGATTGAGACCAAACAGTTTATATTCTGCGATAAATAACAGTTTGAATACTGGTCCATATGAGTGTCCGATATTGGTGCCAAGAAGGTTGGTTTTAAATATGTCTATAATCGACTGGGTGTTCTGTGCAACGATATGCAGCATGTGATAATCGTCACTAAAAAATCCCAACCGTAGTAATGGTCCGTGGACAAGAAATATAATAACCCCTATGCTCAAAAATACGAGCCGTTCTTTATGATTGTTGAGTATGGTAGTGGCCTTTTTTTTCATGTGATTTTATGTACTGAATATCGTTGATTATTTGTCTGCCATGGGTCCGTATGGAAATGCTACCGCGAGTTTTGCATGACGGTTTAATTTGTACGGGAATTTCTGCTATGATTTTTCTTTGCGCGGTTGCGGCGAGTAATAGTTCTATATCACAAACCCAATTGCTCGTTTGAATAACGGAAAATAATGCGATTGCGGCATGATAGCGAAAAAACTTAAATCCACACTGGGTGTCGGTAAATCTCCTAACTTTCTGTGGTAGCAGGAGGCGAAATAGTTTGGTATACAGAAGACGATAGGGTGTATAATCTTTTTGGCTTTGTTCTCTTTTTCCGATGACAACATCGGTAGAGCTCTTTATTTGAAAGACAGTGATTACTTCTGTTATTTTTTTTAATCCGTAAGGAAGTTCAACATCGGTGAATCCAATAATATCTGTGGGTTTTGCGTTTTTTGTTGCAAGTGCAAGGGCACTTCCCTTCCCTTTGTTTTGTTCATACGAATGTATGGTTGAAGGAAGTAAGGACTCTGCAAGTATGTCCGTTAGTATTGTGAGTGAGGCGTCGGTACTTCCATCGTTTACAAAAATGACCTCGTGAAACGGGTGTGCTTTGTGAAATACCTCAAGGTCTGCTATGGTTGAGATAAGATACGTAGCGCCATTGTAGATGGGAATGATAATGGTAAGGCGTAGCATAGTGCCACTATAATATCTGTTTTTGCTGGGTTTAGCAATAATTTAACATACACCACCATTACTTTATACACTACATAAAAAACAGACCACTGCGGTCTGTTTTTTTGTGTCTATTTTTTATGTTGTATTTTCCCTATTGTTGTTGGATATCCACTTTTATAGAGAGTTCTTTCAATTGTGCATCATCAACGACAGCGGGACTACCGACCATGGGTTCTTCTGCTTTTTGATTTTTTGGGAATGGTACAACTGCTCGAAGATTCTTTTCTCCAAGAAGAAGCATAACGAGGCGTTCAATACCTGGCGCAAATCCACAGTGAGGTGGTGCTCCATATTCAAATGCTTTAATCATGTGACCAAATTTTGCGTCGACAGCAGCCTTGTTGTATCCCGCTATTTCAAATGCTTTATACATGATTTCTGGATCTTTATTTCGAACAGCACCGCTTGAAATTTCGAGTCCGTTTGCGATGATGTCGTATTGATCAGCAAGGAGGGTAAGTGGATCTTGATTGTTGAGTGCATCAAGACCGCCTTGTGGCATGGAAAATGGATTGTGTGCAAAGTCAATTTTGTTATCTTTGTCATTCCATTCGTAGAATGGAAAATCAACGACCCATGCCCAGGCAATAAGATCTTTGTCTACCAGATTCATTTTGTCTCCCAGGTATTCACGAATAACACCAAGAGACTTGCAAGAAATTTCCCAATTATCTGCGCTAAATAGGAGGATTGCGTTTTCTTTGAGTTCGAGCATGTTTATGAGTTTTGTTTGTTGTGCGTCGTTGAAGAATTTACTGACTCCTCCATCGAACGCTCCATCAACGAATTTCATCCATGCGAGTCCTTTTGCACCGGCTTGTTTTGCTTTTGTTTCTAATTCTGACTCGATAACTTTTCGGCTAAATTCATGTCCTCCTGGTACCGCCATAACACGAACATGTTCTGCGCTAGAAAATACCTGAAAGTCTGTTTCTTTTGCCCAATCAGTTATTTCTACCAGTTTGAGATTGTGGCGAAGGTCTGGTCTGTCGCTTCCGTACGTTTCCATGACGGTGTTGTATGGAATGCGAGGAAATGGTTTTTGCATGACTTTTTTCCCAGCGACTTTTTCTGTCAGTTCAACAAAGAGTGGTTCCATGAGCGTAAAAAATTCATCTCGGGTAAGAAAACTCGTTTCACAATCAAGTTGATAAAATTCTCCTGGTGATCGATCTGCTCGAGGATCTTCGTCGCGCATGCATGGAGCAATTTGGTAATAGCGATCAAATCCGGCAACCATACACAGTTGTTTGTATTGTTGTGGGGCTTGAGGTAGTGCGTAAAATTTTCCTGGGTGAATCCGACTTGGGACAAGAAAATCCCGCGCTCCTTCTGGTGAAGATACGGTAAGAATTGGCGTAGCAATATGCACAAAATCTCGTGATTGCATGTATGCATGGATGTGTTGTTCCATTTTATTACGGAAAAGTATATTGTCTCGAAGACGTTCACGGCGAAGTTCAAGAAAACGATAGGTCAACCGAAGTTCTTCATCTTCCTCTCCTTTATTTGTTTCAAATATTTCAAATGGCATGGCTTTTGCGGTGCTTAGTACTTCAATATGTTTTGCCATCAATTCGATATCTCCTGTGGCTATGTTGTCATTTGCGGTGCCTTCTTGCCGTTTCACCACGTCTCCTGTTACTTTAATGATGTATTCGTATTTGAGTCCATCCGCAATAGCAAAATGTTCTCCCATGTCAGGATTGAACACAATTTGTGTGAGACCATATCTATCTCGTAAATCAACAAACACAAGACCGCCCAAATTACGGCGTTTGTGGACCCATCCTGAGAGGGTTACTTCTGTTCCTACATGCTCGGTGCGGAGCTCTCCGCAGGTGTGTGTTCTATACATATTTTTCGCTTAATATACTGGAATATTGTAGCAGATTTGGAAGGATTTGCAAGTGTTTTTGAGTGGCTTTTTCCCCCTGTGTTCAGGTACCTTTTTGTACCACAGATGAGTGCGCCTATGTGATTTGATAGATGTTATGAGGAAGCGTTTGTAAAAATTTTTTAAACATGTCCCCTGTTAGTTCTATAGAGGCGGTATTTCTGTTGGGATGAAAACTCACAATCTCTGCATTGGATACATCTTGGTCTATGCAAAGTTCTATTTCATGATGAGGATCATTGAGCAGCCCAAAGGGAGAAACTGATCCTGGCTCAAGTCCCAGTTTTTCTTTTACTGCTTCGGCACTGGCGAAGCTCATTTTTTTTTCGCCAATGGTTTCACTAATTTTTTTTATATCAGCTCTTTTTGTGGCAGGAAGTACTACTAATACATACCGTTTTCCTTTCTGATCTTTGAGCAACAAATTTTTGCATGCGAGTCCTGGAATGTTGCCACAGTGTGTTTCTGCTTCTTCACAGGTATACACCGCGGGGTGCTCGTGCATGATGTAGCTGATGTGATTGTCTTCTAAATATTGTTCAACGGAATTCATATGCTGAGTTTGTATATCTGTATTTTGTACAAAATACATTTGAGTTAGGCTACTTTTTTTTCACAACTTTACTGAGATTGTATATGGCGGTCAGCGTAAATACAATTTGAAGGATAATGAATACGATGTCTCCAATATAGAGACTGTATACTTCTAAACAAAGGCCCCCAATGATATAGAGTATATCCTGTGTTTTTCTTTTTTTTATTATAATACCAACTGAAATAAGTACGAGTCCAATGGCTCCAATGAGTTTGACGATATACATAAAAGTTAGTTTAGCTGCCAAATAGTATAGTTGAGATATGTGGCAAAAGATACCCACGCAATATAGGGCAACATGAGTATGCCTGCCCACGTATTCACTCGCCAGAAGAGTATTGTGGTCACAATAATGAACCCAAGCAATATAATAATTTCTACAAATGATCCTCCTGGATTTTTCATACCAAAAAAGAGTATAGACCACAGCGCATTAAGGGCGAGCTGCACGGTGTATAGGGATAAGGCACGCGTTGTTTGCTTACTTCCTTTGTGTTGGTACACAAGTGCAGCGGCTATTCCCATGAGCGTATAGAGGAGTATCCATACAGGTCCAAAAAGCCAACTTGGTGGATTCCATAATGGTTTTGACAGTGTGGTGTACCAAGTACCAACGCTGTTTGTCGTAAAAAAGGCTCCAATACCTCCGGCACACTGGGCGATGAGAATGGAAATGATATATGGAATACTATTCATATTGTAAAAAAAAATAATAGAGAATGATTATACTATAGTGGTAATTTCCTGAATGTTATGAACGTGAAAAAATAATTTACTCGACAATGTCATGTTGTTCAGGGGTCCATTTAGGAGCATTTACTAATGCAAGCAATAATTGATTCCCCTCTACCCAATAAATTTCCCCTATGTTAAAAAAGTAGACATCTCCTTCGTGAATTGAGGCATCGCCTTTTTCCGAATGAACGATACCTGAACCGGATATAACAAAGTATACTTCTTCGCACTCTCTATTTGTTACTCTTTTTTGTTCTGGATACCGACCATCAATGAATGCAGTTGCATAACTTACTTTGTTACTTGGCAATTCATATTCCCACACCGTACAACTTTTAGAATTTTCAAACTTTTTTGCTGCTGATTTTTTAATACGCATACTCATTTCTTTTACTCATTTATTTTGGCAAATCTTGGCATTTCTTTTCCATCAACGAGTACTTGTTCAAAAAACATTTTTAGTGGTCTCACCCACAACGTTCCTGCGGGATACCCGTTGTGTGCTTCTATTTTTTTATATAAAACCATTTGTTCTACTGTTTCACTATGATTTACAATTCCTATGACCTCTACCAAAGATCCTTTATAGTGCTTATATTTTCCTAATTCCATATATGCCCATTGATTACTGTTAAACTACGTTATCATATGTGTATGAGAAGTGTGACAAAATTCCATAAAGAAATCAATTATGGGTTGGAGCGTTTTTGGAATTTTTTTACAAAAAATCGCAGGCTGGTAGGCTAAGATTTTTTGATTATTCGATGCTATTTTATTTTTTAAATACCAATTTATTATGCAATTCTATCAATTAATGATCTTATTAATTTAAAATGTTTTTCACTAGTTTTAGATGAACGAAAATTTTTGGAAAAACTTTTTAAGAAATTTATCACTTCTAACAATGATTCTTTGGTTGGGTGTTCATAGTCTCCACCAGTTTATCTAAAACTTTTTTTACATTTTCAATAATTATCATTTTTGTCATTTTTTTGTCAAAAATAGCAAGTTCCAAACAATCTTTATGTGCTTCTAAAAAATATTGGATAATGGCATCTCTCACCATAATGGGCGTAACAGTATCTTCTTCGTTGATACCGTATACATTTTTTTCTGTCATAATACGTATACTTATTTATTTTTCCAATATAATTTAATAATCGACTTTTACTAATTAAAATCCCCTATATACTTTTTTATATTATACTACTTTTTGTGTTGCCTGTACTAAAATTTCAATCCCTTCAATTAACTTTTTAATTTCTAATTCATGTACACGATGAAATAATACTCGTACTAAAAGTTGTCCATTTACGATACTTAGTGTGTCATGTTGACTCTGTTTAGGAAACATTTCACGAACAGCAGTCGTGACGTATTCTTGAGAAAAAATGTTTTGTGCCCAGTTAATATTATTTGTGAATACCTTTATTTCTTCTTTACTTAATGAAAATACATTTGGCATTTCTTTTACATGTCTCATATTCATTGAAATTTTATGCCCGATAATGAGATCGTTTTTACCTACTACTTTTGCTGTTATATGAAATATGGATTGATAAGAAGCTCTTCCTGGACTGTACATTATACGTAAAGTTGAATTACCCAGTGTTTTTTCGTATGTTGTTAATATTAAAAATATATTTCTTTTTTGAAACCCTAATTTCTTAAAAATTTCATCATATTGAAAAAAATTTTGTTTTGCCATTTTAAACAAGCTACTCAAAAATGACACCAGTATGATGGATATTATTGGTATGATTATGAACACACTTGTCTTCTTGTCTATATCACTTAATACCAATACACCCCCCAGAAAAATAGGTATAAAAAAAAGTGATAGCAATCTAAATATTATTTTATTATTTAAATACATATAGATATTTTTGTATTACGTATATTCCAAAACAGCTCAATCTTCCAAGGAAAATTCGGTTGTTGGAAGTTTGTCAGCTATGTCTTCAAGAATACCTACATCATACTGTTTGCCGCCAAACTGTGTAAGATGAAGTTTTTCATTATAATAATCATGATTAAAGTGTATGTCACACAATGTGGCACGTAAATAATCTAACGTTGATTCAAATCCCGTTCTCAAAAATATTAAGAGTCCTTTGTAGGTTGTTTGCGTATCTTTGCAACAAAAAATCCTTCAACCTCTTTTGTTGGCTTAATTCTCAATGTATTTCCAATATTTCTTTGAAGCGTTTTTTCTTCCCACTCGGTGATGACAGGAAGTTCGTGAAGGTGTTCAATATTTGTGTTCAGGAGTTTGGCGTCCTTTGTTTTTGCTAAAAAGTTACTGATCTGTACTTCATTTTCTTCTGGTGCAAAGGTACAGGTGGAGTATACCAAAATTCCGCCTGATTTGAGTGCTTGCCAGGCAGCTGAAAGAAGTATCCCTTGTATCGTGGCATTATCCTGAATATTCTTTTCGTCCCAGAAGGCGTAGGTTTTGGGGGTTTTTAAACAAATTCGTGCTTCAGCGCTACATGGTGCATCGAGAAGAATTTTATCGAAATATGCATCATACTCTTTGGCAAGTGTTTGCCCAGATTCCATACGGAGGGTGAATGTCCATTCTTTTTTCTCATGATCCTTCGACTCCGTTTCACCCTGTTCAGGATGACTTTCTGATACACCAAGTTTCTCCATGTTGTGTTTGAGTTTGAAAAAACGGATTTTGTCTTTGTCGTTTGCGATGAGTTCTCCTTTTCTATTCATACGTGCAGCAATTTGAGAGGTTTTGCTTCCTGGTGCTGCGGTGAGGTCGAGGATTGTTTCTCCTGGCTGCGGGTCGAGAACAACTACAGGTGCCATGCTAGCAAGACTTTGGACGTATATTTTTCCTTCTTGATAGACATCAAGTTTTTGTAGTTCACGTTTTGATTTATTTGTGAGGACGTAGGCTTCTTTGCACCACGGGAGTTGTTTTATTTTGAACCCTTGTTGCTGAAGAATTTTTCTTACCTCTTCCCTATCGATTTTTATGGTGTTGATACGAAAAGTTGTTAGCCGTTCGACGAACGTCTGTTTTATCTCATGAGATAAAGAAGGGCCAAACATTTCTGATAGCCTATCAAAAAATCTGTCAAGTTTATCTTGAATAGGAATTCTTTGTCTTTTCTTTTTGGCCATACTGATATATCAACAAGATTGCCCCACTTGTTTAGGGTTTAATTCTATTGACAAGGCGTGGGAAAGGAATTGTTTCGCGAATATGTGGAGCGCCCGTGATCCACCGAATCATACGTTCTACTCCAATACCAAATCCTGAATGTGGTACTGATCCGTATTTTCGTAAATCAAGATACCAATCGTAATCAGCTTCGGTAAGTCCATCTTCGCGAATACGTTTTAAGAGCAAATCATAGCTGTCTTCACGTTGTGATCCACCGATGATTTCTCCTGCGCCTTCAATTCCAATAAGGTCGTTGTTGAGTACACGAGTTGGATCTTCTGGATCAATTTTCATGTAAAATGGTTTGATTGATTTTGGCCATTTGTGAATGAATACCGGCACATCGCTGTCTTGGGTGAGCATGCCTTCATCATCATTTCCGAGGTCTTCTCCAAATTTAATATCAGAGCCGAGTGATTGGAGGCGTTCAATGGCATCTTTGTACTCAAGGCGTTCAAACCGATGATTAACTAAATGTTCGAGTTTGGTTGTATCTCGTTCAAGAATTTCAAGTTCTGTTTTGCATGTGTGGAGGACAGATTTTACAATTGCTTGTACGAGTCCTTCTTGGATTTTCATGTTTTCCTCGTGTTCAACAAAAGCGGCTTCAGCATCCATCATCCAAAATTCGGTAAGGTGCCGTTTTGTAACAGATTTTTCTGCGCGAAATACTGGACCAAAATCATAACACCGTCCAACACTTGCAATGGCGGCTTCGATATAAAGTTGTCCTGATTGTGAAAGAAATGCTTCACCAAGATCAAAGTATGGCACAGGAAATAATTCGGTGGTGTCTTCACACGCATTTGGTGTAAAGATAGGAGAATCTGTTCTAATAAAATATTGTTGATGAAGATACTCGTTGATTGCCGTTTCTACGGCATCACGAACGCGAAGAATTGCCCACTGCTTGCTGCTGCGAAGCCAGAGGTGCCGTTGGTTCATGAGAAAATCTGGACCATGTTCTTTGTTTCCAATCGGATATTCTTCTGCAATGTGATAAATTTCTAATTGTTTTGCATGAAGTTCAAAAACTCCTTGCGTTTTTGGATGAGCAGACACGGTGCCCACAACGGAAAACGATGATTCTTGTGTTAATGAATTTGCGGCTTCCCATGCTTTTTCATCTACATCATTTTTGCTCACAATCACTTGCATAAATCCTGATCCATCTCTGATGGTAAAAAAATGAAGTGATCCACTTGATCGTTTGTTGTGGAGCCATCCTTTGAGTTGAATATCTTGTCCAACGTGTTTGTCTATGTCTTTTATAAAAATTTGCATATATTTGGCTTAGTTGAGGTGTTACTCTAGCATTTGATCTATGGTTTTGCAAGTAGCTATTTTTGGGTCACCTAGCAGATGGTTGTTCTGCTAGGTGACCTTTTTCATGCAGAATTGCATGTTTATTTTTTGCGCTGTTTTCACTTTAGCGCAGATCTTTCAGCTGCATCCCGCTGGGAAGCGGTTGTTCGCCTTTTGCCACCAGGTTCCAGTCAACCCGATCATCATAGGCGAGAACCCTCCCCCACAGCTGTTCCTCGGGCAAACACAGCAGATGGGATACGGCGTTATCCCCAGAAGTCGCCAATCTCGTGTAGCCACGAGCTGCCAGATGTTGCTGCAACGTATTCATCGCAAGAAGCGGTGAATGCTCCTGAACAGTACACCCCAGATAGGGTTCCATGTTCTTCATATGAATGGTAGTGCAGTTGCGTCCATCGGGAAGCAGAATGTGCTTCCCAAACCTTTTGGCCCAGGTGGGAGACTGGTACGGGGGGACCAGTTCCGGATGCTGTGCCATTTTCTGGTAGAGGACGTGAATCTTCTTGATGTCCTCCGGCTGAAACAGCGGAGTCACATCACATTCGATCTGGACCCACCGCCAGTCGATCCACTCCACCGTGAGGTACCCAGGCATGCCCGTTGCCAGCATGTTGAGCCCTTCTTCGGTGACGTCTCGGTCTTTGGTGATGCAGTGCGGGTAGCGATGCATTCCGGCGCCGAAGTGGTAGGTTTCCCCATTCACTTCGAGGGACATCCCTCCCCAAGGGTCACCGTTCCTCCCTGCATGGGCAAAATGCAGGCGAAGGTACGGATCCTTCTGCGTGATCCTTTCGGAGTATGCCAGCCGCCGCGCGATCCCATACCACACGGACGGGCGACCAATCCACTTGCCGTTGATGAAGTCGCGAGGAACATAGAACCGACGGGGAGGAACCTGCTTGCGATGATGATAGCGCATGGATCTACTCCTTGCTGCTGTTGGCTTGCTATATGCCATGAATTTTCATGTTGTTTTCTGTATGAAAACAAAAGCCCCTCTCTGTCGAGAGGAGGCTATATTGATTGATAATGATTGATAATAATTGATGCATCAAAACAACCTACTCTCGATAGAGTCGATTGTTGCGGCGGTTTAGTGCTTCGCAGCTATAGATTGCTTGATGTTTCATATGCATATACATAACCATAGGTTTTTCCCCAGGTCAAAGAAAACTGTGGACAAAATACTATTTTTTGTTAGTATGGGCGATATATGGCAAGAAAAAAATCACAACGATTTGCTGAGTTGACGACGTTTCCACATTATTTTGACTGTACCAAAGAAATGAACGGTCACTGGAGGGAAGTATACTTTCATAATAACAATCCGCTTATTCTTGAACTTGGGTGTGGCAAAGGTGAATATGCGGTCGCACTTGGAGAAAAAAATCCTCACCAAAATGTTATTGGCATTGATATTCAAGGAGAACGCCTCTGGTACGGCGCAACAGCTGCGACAAAAAAACAGTTAGCCAATGTTGCGTTTCTACGGGCGTATATTGATCATTTACCAGAGTATTTTGAGAAGAACGAAGTTAATGAACTATGGATCACGTTTCCCGATCCACAGCCTCGAGGAAAATATATTCGGAAACGATTAACTTCGCCTAATTTTTTGACACGATACCAGCTGTTATTAAAACCCAAAGGGAAGCTTCATCTGAAAACAGATAATGCGTTATTTTTTGAATACTCAATTAACGCAATTACTGCTTTCGGTGGAACAATACAAACACAACAAACTATTCATCCTGAAGCACTAGCTGAGGATGATGTGCTTCGCGTGCAAACAATGTTTGAACAAAAATACCGTGCCCAGGGTATTCCTATTTTGTATTGTTGTTTTACTCTTCCTATCATTGACGAATAGTCTTTTTTTTCTTTACAATACCGCGTATCTTTGGTCCCCTATTTTATCCTTATGAAAAAAGAAAAAACACAATTACACATTCTCTTACTCCAAATGAGAAAAGATGATGAAACTCGCCAGGAAGAGTTACTGGAATTTGTTCGATATAGCGGTCTTGGTGTACATCAGTTTACGCAACTTGATGTATTTTCTACCCCTTCATTTGATCCAAACATCCTGGATACGTATGACGCACTCTTTATGGGCGGTTCGAGTGATGATCCTGATGACCGGGTGAATCTTGATCCAGCCATCTATCCATTTATTACGGATGTGGAAAGAATATTCCAATACGCAGCAGATACTGGCACGCCAACCTTTTTGTCTTGTATGGGATTTCAAATTGCGGGAAATTGTTTTGGTGGTGAGATGATTATTGATAAAGAACACATGGAGATGGGCACCTACCCTATATCCCTTACCGAGGATGGTATGCATGATCCTCTTTTTTCTCATACACCTCAGTCATTTGTTGCTGTTTCTGGTCATAAGAAACGATTGAATACCTTGCCTCCTGGGTTTATTAAACTTGCTTCTTCGGATTTGTGTCCTATTCATGCAATAAAACTTGTTGGTAAACCATTTTATGGATTTCAATTCCATCCAGAAATTGATCAGAAAGACCTTCGTGCCAGATTGTTGCGTTACCGCCATAAATCATATTTTGATGATATGTCAGAGGAACAATTCCAAAAAATGTGTGATGCCGTAGAAAAAACGGCAGAGGCAAATACATTGGTTACCCATTTTGTTGATCAGGTACTTCTTGCCTAGCGTATGTTCTTTCACGAATAAAGCCAGCAATTGCTGGCTTTTATAATGATTGCACTATTTTTGTATATCGGAACCAATCGGGAATATGTTTTTCTTGGTGATAGATAAGAAACTCGTAGACAATGCGATGAAGTACCACATGATGTTCTGTGGGAATGTACGCAATATCTTCCCATCCCTTTTGAAATAAAAATGGAACGTATAATAAGGCTTCTTTTGAGACGAGAATGGCAGTGCTTGAACGATCTGTTCTTTCAAGAAATGCTTGATGAGAAATAAATCCACCTGCGGCTGGCAAAAAATGCGTGAGATGGCTATTGTCGCCCGTAATTGCACACGTATCAATTTGTGGAGAAAACCCCAGACATTCGAGCAAGCGGATAATGTAGGTATCGATAAGTAGCAAACTTGGCTGTGACGTTTGTTCTAGTCGATACAAGGCATGAGAAAGAAGTGAAAAAATTCCTTCATCTTTGTCATCTTGTTTGAGTATGTGATTGGTAAGTGTCACAATTTGTTCGGCGATGATGCTTTTTTTGAGATCTTCTCTTATTGCTCGGAAATAGTGTTTTGTGTTTGAAGTAATAAGCACTTGCCATTCTTTTCCGGAAGCAATCTCAATATCAACAAGCGTACATGGTTCAAGATGTGTCGAATTTTTGCTGATAATTTTTTTTACTCCACGAGCGATAAGTTCTTGTTTCCCATATTTTTTTGTGTAGATGGAGACAATTTGATCGTCTTCTTTACTGTCGCGACGAGAGAGAATAATTGCAATCATATATTGTTCATGGTTCTCAGAGTTTTTGGATCACTCGATTATCTTTGCTATTTCCATTGAACGATACACCACGAACTACGACTGCGTTGATTCTATGTATGCTTGCAAGATAACCATAGCCGCACGTTCGTCTCGTTTGCTTCCAGATCCTTCACTTGCCATAGCGTCTGCTTGTTTGGATGATCGTGTTTCTTCATGTACATCGATAGGAATGGAAACCATGTGTTTAAGCTCTTCAAGAAATGCTCCTACTCGTTTCATATTCCTTTCTCCCCGTTCCCCATGTTGATTTCTTGGTAGTCCAACTACAAGTTTATCAATTGCTTCTTCTTTGATAAGTTTTGGTAACTGTTGTTTCCAATTTGTTGTTTGTATTACACCAAACGGAAGGACGACATCCAGTCCTGTTTGACACCACGCAAGACCAATGTTTTTTATGCCGTGGTCTAATGCAAGAATATTCATACGTACAAAATCATAAAATATCCACATCGGCACTTTTTGTTGCGCTTCACTACTGTGGACGTTGTCTATTTATTTTTTTTCTGAGGGTCGAAGTGTTGCAATAATTGGCCCATCTTTGGAAATAACTACCGTATGTTCAAAGTGAGCAGAGAGGCTACCATCTTCGGTGGAAATACTCCATCCATCATCGGCGGTTTTTACTTCATAAGAACCGATGGTAATCATTGGCTCGATGGCAATAACAACACCAGACTCAAGTTTCCACCGTGTTAATTCTTCATCAAAATAATTTGGGACGCGTGGTTCTTCATGAACACCATGCCCAACGCCATGTCCAACAAGGTCTCGGACGATGCCGTAGCCTTGTGGTTCAATATAGTCTTCTACCGTTTTTCCAATGTCTGAAATGACATTGCCTACGGTAGCCTGTTTGATTGCTTTGTATAATGATTTTTTGGTGACCGCAAGCAGTTGTTTTGCTTGTTCAGAAACATCCCCTACAGGAACAGTAATGGCAGTATCGGTAAAGTAGCCACCTTCTGCAGGATATTTCATGCCAATATCTATAGAAACGATATCACCATCTTTGATAACTTTTTTTTTCGTTGCAATCCCGTGAACAATTTCATCGTTTATAGAAAAACAAATTGTGGAAGGAAATGCGGGGTCACTTTTGCGAGATTTGTACCCTTTGAATGCAGGTTTACCACCCGCTTCCAAGATACGTCGTTCAGCTTCCATATCAATATCAAAACCAGTAACACCGGGTTTTGCCATTGCAGCGAGATCTTCCAAAATTTCACCAAGTATTTGTCCACCTTCGATGATTTTTTCAATTTCTTGTTTGTTCTTTATATATGCCATATTACTGCGTATGTTAGCAAAATATGAGTAAAATGCAAGGGATTTATGTTATCAACATTTGTATGATGACGACTGCATCCATGTTTGGTATACTGTTTTGACCGCTACAATTTTGCGTAAAATTGTAGTCTCTGCTCTTTTTTCTATCCGGATATAAAGATCGCCCTCCGGAGGGTGATCGATACTGAAGGCCGACCTCCTATACACGCGGAAGTACAACGCAGATATGGTAGGTCGGTTTTTGGTTTCGCGCTATTTTTCCCTTTTTTATATCTTTTGTACTGTTTTTTATTGTTGAAAATGTGCTTCTAATTCTTTTTCAATTTCATCAATAGTGTTGGTACCGTCTATGGAGGTAATGTTCACGATTTCTTTGTAATAATCGATGATTGGCGTAAGGGCAATATTTCCCATTTCTTCTATGCGTTTTTTGAGAATTTCAGGATCATCGTCTTTTCGAGGGGCCTCAACAATACCACTTTCTTTACTAACCTCTACAGCAGGAACAGGCTTGCCCATTTCTGCATATTTTCTTCTGGTAAGAGCGCGGTTTATACTTTCTTCATCAGTGATGGCAATTTCTATTACATCAACTTCATCTGCGACACCTTGCTCTTGAAAAAATTGCTGATAGGTTTTTGCTTGTTCTCTATTACGGATAGCTCCATCCAAAACCACTCCTCTCCCCTGATCAAGATATTTTTTTATTTCTTGGAATGCGAGTTTATAAATTAATGTATCTGCCACCATTTTTCCAGCTTTCATGTCGGCGAGCATTTGTTTGTCTTCTGGGTCAGCCTGTTCGTTTTTATCTAATGCACGGAGAAGATCCCCTGTGCTGATATGCCCATAGTTATATTTGCTCACAATTTTTTTTGCTTGGGTTCCCTTTCCACTACCAGGAACTCCGAGGAAGATAATTATTTTTTTCATATGATTAGGTTTTGTATTTTTTTTTGGCAATATGAATGGCAAACATTTGCATAAGTCCTTGATAATCGCTTTTACTTATTTTGTGCGTGTTTTTTAATTTTCGAAGTGCTTCTTCTATTTGTGCCATAGAAATTTTTCCATCTCCTTTTCGTGTTTGATCAATAGTACTTTCCACAAGAGTAATTTCTTCTTTGGAAAGTGTTCGAACATTCGTTTGTGATACCACTTTTTGTATTTCAGCAATAGCACAGGGGTATTGTGTTTTATCGAATGTTTTTTGTTTGTCTCCGAATAACATACCGGAGAGAAATGTTGAAATTCCCATATATATGCGTTATGACGTAAAATTACCTTATCAAATTTATTCTCTGTTTTCAATAACCTCTTCTATCTTACTATACTCTTTTTAGCTCTTAGTTATACAAAACGAACTTCCGTATATGGAAGTTCGTTAATATCTTTTGTATATGTTCATCTTTTAGATGCTGTCGTACTGGTGGATAGTTACTTGTGCATCAATTTGCTTCGCAATATCGATGGCAACGCTTACGACGATCAAGAGACTTGTTCCCCCAAGGGCAAGCGATTGAATCCCTGTAAGGGCTTGGAGTAAGAATGGAAGAATGGCAATAACAGAAAGGAATAGTGCGCCAATAAAGACGAGTCTTCCCATTGTTTTTGCAAGATATTGTTCTGTTTCTTTTCCTGGACGAATTCCTGGGATGAATCCTCCTTGTCTTTGAAGGTTTTCAGCAATTTTTTCTGGTTGGAAAATAACGGCGGTATAGAAATACGTAAATGAAAATACTAATACGAAGTACATAATTCCGTACCAAAGCTGATCTTGAAATACTCGTGTAATGATTTCAGCCGCTCGTCCGATGAATCCTCCTGCTCCAAGAAAAAATTGAGCAACAGTAGGTGGAAAAAGCACCATAGAGATTGCGAAGATAATTGGAATTACTCCCGCCGTGTTTACTCGAAGTGGTAAATGAGATTGTGGTGCACCATATCCACGACCGCTAGAGGCTCTTCCAGCATAATTTACTGGAATATTCCGTTGTCCTTCTGAGATAAAGACTACTCCGACAACAGTAGCAATGGCCAAAACAATGAATAATGCATAGGTGTAGATGTCTGCAGAACTAAAGTTCACAAGTGCATTTTGGAGAACTCCTGGCAGGGAGGCAATGATTCCTGACATAATAAGCAGTGAGATCCCATTCCCTATCCGCTGTTCTGTGATAAGTTCACCAATCCACATAAGGAATGTTGTTCCTGCTGTTACCACAATAATCGCCGCAACAAATTTCCAGGCATTTAAATCGCTAATAATACCTACTTGTGTTTGAGTAAGAAGTTTCAAAAGTGCAAAGGCTTGGATGAATGAAAGCGGAATACTGGCAAGCCGTGTGTACATGCTGATTTTTTGTTGTCCACTTTCTCCTTCCTTTTGTAATTCTTCTAGTTGAGGAATAATAAGTACTAATAGTTGAAAGATGATTGATGCCGTAATATATGGGGCAACACCAAGCATCACCACAGAAAAGTTTTCTAATGTTCCACCAGAAAATACGTTTAATATTCCAAGAATTTGATTTCCTTGCAAAAATTGTTTTAGTCCTTCTGGATTAACACCAGGGATAGGAATGTGCGCAGTGAGTCGAAAAATAACAAGCATCCCTAGGACAAAAAGGATGCTGTTTCGTAATTCTTTAATTGACCACATGCGCTGTAGTTTTTCAAACATAGTCGCGTGTATGAATTGATACGTGTTAGAAGGATAGTGACCCGCCAGCTTTTTCAATCTTCTCAAGAGCTTGTTTTGTTGCGTGACATCCAGTGATTATCAATTTTTTCTCTAATTCACCTGTTGCAACAATTTTTACTCCTCGATCTGGTTTACCCACAACACCAATATCTTTAAGTGTAAATGGTGTTACTTTGTCACCATCTTTACAGATGATGTTAAGTGTTCTGAGAGTGATGGTTTCTTTTTTATCGTGAGGACTTTTGAATCCACGAAGTTTGGGCATTTTTTGTAATGCTGCTTTGAGTCCTCTTCGTTTGTTTCCACTTTTTCCACCAGAACGAGAGCGCTGACCTTTTAGCCCACGTGCAGAATAGGTTCCTTTTCCACTTCCATTTCCACGACCAACACGTTTTGCTTTTCGTGTGGAACCTTTGCTGGTTTCGATTGTGTGTGCAGTTATAGAGTTCATAGTTCTTAGTTCCTGGTTCTTAGTTCCTGGTTCCTAGTTCTTGAAAATTACGTTGCCGTATTTTCCAAGAACCAAGAACCCTGAACGATGAACCTTTACTTATTTCTTACTTTCAACGTTATTAGTTTTTTTTGACTCTGTTTTTGGTGTTACTTTCTTTTTTGTCGTGGTTTTCTTTTTTGGATTTTCTGCTGTTTTTACGACGACATACTTTTCAGTCTTTGGTGTCGCTTTTGGTTTTGATTGCTGTGCTGCTTTTGCTTTTATTACCGCACCACTATTGAATGATTCAAGTGCTTTAAAGGTTGCTTTTACATTCGTAATTTTATTGTTTGTTTTTCCAAGCATTTTTGCTGAAGCATTTGGTACACCAGCCATTTCAAGGATTGTTCGGATTACACTTCCGGCGATAATTCCAGATCCTTTTGGTGCTGGTTTGAGCAATACTTTTCCTGCTTTATATTTTGCAAGAACTTTATGAGGAATGGTTTCTTTTATGATTGGTACGTTAATCATGTTTTTCTTTGCTTGACGTACAGCTTTTTCTACAGCAAGTTGTACATCACTTCCTTTTTGGACTCCATATCCTACTCGTCCGTTTTTATCACCAAGAAGAATACAACAACGAAAATTCATTTGTTTTCCACCTTTTGTTACCCGTGTTACTCGTGCAAGATCAACAATTTGTTGTTCAAATTCTGGTTTTTCTCTTTCCTCTCTTGCAGGGCGACGTCCACCTCTTTTTTTTATGTTATTTTCAGACATATGTTTGTTTATGACTAAAATACTAGACCGCCATCACGAGCACCCTCTGCGGCAGCTTTTACTCGACCGTGATATTGATATCCAGCACGATCAAAGACAATTGACGTAATTCCGGCAGCTTTTGCTTTTTCAGCTAGTACTTTTCCAAGAATATAGGCAACTTTTATTTTTCCTGATCTGTCTCCAGCATCTCCTTCTTTTGCATCTTTTTTGCTGTGAGCACTGACGAGTGTTTTTGATTCTTCATCATTGATAAGCTGCATGTAAAACCCTGTAAGGCTTCTTGTCACATTTAATCGTGGTCTTGTTGCTGTACCACTAATAACAGCTCGCACACGTGCTCGTCGTCTATTTCTTTTTTGGTCTCTTGTTATATTTGCTTTTTTCATACACTATATTTGTGGGCTATTATTACGCTCCTTTTGAGGATGTCTTTCCAGCTTTTCGACGAATTACTTCATCAACATACTTAATTCCCTTTCCTTTGTATGGTTCTGGTTTTCGTACTAATCGAATTTCAGCAGCAATTTGTCCAATACGTTCCTTATCAGTACTCTCTAGCATGATACGATTTTTTTCTGTTGAGGCAGTTACTTCGCTTGGAATTTTAAAAATCACTGGATGAGAATACCCTGCTTCAATTTTAACATCTGTTCCTTGCATTGATACTTTATATCCTACTCCGTTAATTTCAAGTTCTTTTTTGAATCCTTCAGTAACTCCGGTAATCATGTTTTTTACGTGAGATGCGAATGTTCCCCACAATGACTTTTGTAACTTGTCTGCACTATTTTGTACTTGAACCTCAATAACACCATCTGTGGTAGTTAGGGTTACACATGCATGTAATGCACGAGTAAGTGTTCCTTTTGGTCCGGTAACAATAATATCCCCGTCTTTCGTTTCAACGGTTACGCCTTGAGGAATTGTTATTTTTTGTTTTCCAATACGTGACATATAATTAGTTCATAGTTCGGAGCCAATAGTTCATAGGGAAAGCATCATTGTCTATGTACCATTGACTCTAAACAGATTAATATACGGAACAGACTACTTCTCCGCCTAGTCCTTCTTTTCGAGCATTTTTATCGCTCATAAGTCCTTTTGACGTAGAAATAATTGCTATTCCATATCCATTCAAAATTTTTGGAAGTTCGTCTGCTTTTTTGTACATTCGATGTCCTGGTTTACTTTCTCTTTTGATAGATTGTACTTTTGGTTCTTTTCCATTGTACACTAACGTGACATCTAATGTTTTTGGTGTTGTGTCTGTTATAGAGACATCTTTAATATACCCTTCTTCTTTGAGGATAGTAAGTAGTGCCCACTTAAACTTTGAGTATGGTAATGCTACATTGGCTTTTCTTACCATGTACGCATTTCTTATTCTTGTGAGCATGTCTGCGATTGGATCAGTCATCATAGGAAAACGATGCTATTATACAAAATTTATACAAAATTATTAATTACCAGCTTGACTTTCGAACTCCTGGGAGTTTTCCATCATTTGCTAGTTCACGAAAACAAATACGACAGAGACCAAATTTTCTCATGAACCCACGTTTTCTTCCACATTTCCAACACCGTCGGAGCAATCGAGTAGAAAATTTTGGTTTTTTGTTTGATTGTGCTATTTGTGCTTTCGTGGCCATATTTACTTGTTAGCTTCTTTAAATGGGAATCCAAGTTTGGTAAGAAGTGATCGTGCTTGTTCATCTGTCTTTGCCGTTGTCGTAATACACACTTCTAGTCCATGAACTTTGTTGAGATTATCAGCACTTACTTCTGGAAACGCAACATGTTCTTTCATTCCAATTGCACAATTTCCTTTTCCATCAAAACAATCTCTTTTTAACCCACGGAAATCTCGTACTCGTGGAAGCGCAAGATTAATGTATTTATACAAAAATTCATACATTTTTTCTCCTCGAAGTGTTACTGAGACTCCGATATTCATTCCTTCCCGTGTCTTAAAGTTTGAAATAGATTTTTTTGATTTATTGTGTACTGGTTTTTGTCCTGAAATTGTAGTAAGTGTTTTTTCTACCATTTCGATATAGGCATTATCTTTAACATGTCGCCCGTATCCAACATTAAGCACCACCTTTTCAATTTTAGGAATTTCCATGACATTTTTGAATCCAAATTCCTCTTTGAGTGCAGGGATTACTTCTTGTTTGTATTTTGTGTGTAGTACTGATTCCATATTTAGTCAATAACTTCGTTACTTTTTTTAGCAACTCGTTTTTTCTTATCTCCATCTGTTTTATATCCCACACGAGTAGCTTTGCTTGTTTTTGGATCGAGGAGCATTACATTACTCATATGCATTGGCGCAGATAATTCAATCACTTGTCCACTTTCTCCTTTTGCTCTTGCACGGAGATGTTTTTTCCGTTTGTTGAGTCCTTCAACAACAACAAATGATTGGTTTGTCTTTTTGCTTGTAAGTACTTGCATTACTTTCCCAGTTTTTGCTCGGTCTTTTCCTGAGAGTACTTTTACATTGTCGCCTGTTTTTATTTTCATATGGTAATAGTTCCTAGTTTGGAGCCAATAGTTCATAGCAAATTTCTCTTGCCTATGCACTATTGGCCCTAAACTTATTCTTATAAAACTTCTGGGGCTAATGATACAATTTTTTGGTACCCTTTCGTACGAATTTCTCTTGGGATTGGCCCAAAGATACGGGTTCCTTTTGGTTCTTTTGATTTTTTGTCAATAACGACCGCAGCGTTTTCATCAAATCGGATGTAGGTACCATCTTTTCGTCTTAATTCTTTTCGTTGTCTTACGACAACAGCATGTACTACCTCACCTTTTTTTACGGCAGAACGAGGAAGCGCTTCTTTGACACTACAGGTAATAATATCACCTATTCGTGCGAAACGTTTTTGGTATCCACCAAGCACCCGAATACACATGAGCTTTTTTGCTCCTGAATTATCAGCTACTTTTAACATTGTTAAGTGTTGAATCATATACTTCCTGAACGATTATTATGCTGTTTTTTTTACAATACGAATAAGTCGCCATCGTTTTGTTTTACTTAGTGGTCGGCATTCTTGCATTTCCACTACATCACCAAGAGCGGCTTGATTTGTCTCATCGTGTACAGCGTATTTTTTGTGAGTTTTATATTGTTTACTATATTTTGGGTGCATCTTAATCGTTTCAACCTGTACATGCACGGTTTTGTTTTCTGCGGTACTCACAACAATACCCTGAAATTTTCGTTGGACTTTTGGAATGGTATTGGTTGTTTTTTCTGTTTGTATCATATATACCGTGTTGTTTATATGCTAGTTGTTAGTTGGTTGATTGAGCAATGTCATGATTTTTGCAATGGTTTTTTTTGCATTGCGGAGTGATCGCACATCTTTCAGTTGGTTCTCACTTGCTTTATTTCTTAGCTCACGAACCTTATCTCGTTTTTGTGCGAGCAAATCATGAAGTTCATGTACTGTTTTTTCTTGTAATTCTGTTATGGTTGTCATATCGGATTATTATTTGGTTTTGTCTGATTTACTGACAACTTTTCCTTTTACTGGAAGTTTGTATGATGCTTGACTAAGGGCTTCACGGGCTTGATCTTCCGTTACCCCACCGATTTCAAACATGATAGTTCCTGGTTTTACTGTACATACATAGAACTCTGGGGCACCTTTACCTTTTCCCATAGGAACTTCTGATCCTTTTCTGGTTACCGGACGATCAGGGAAAATTCTGATCCAAACTTTTCCTTCTTTTCGTACATATCGTGTAATTACCCGGCGAGCAGCTTCAATTTGTCTTGAGCTTACCCATCCGTGTCCTAGTGCACGAATACCAAAATCTCCGAAGGCAACTGTTGTAAATCGTGTTGCATTTCCTTTATTCATTCGGCGTGGCTTGTGCCATTTTCTGTGTTTTGTTTTTTTCGGCAATAACATATTCGAGTTGTTAGTTCCTAGTTCTTGGTTCCTAGTTCCTGAGGATTACACTATAGTATTCTTCATGAACCAAGAACCCTGAACAATGAACCGCTTATTATTTCTTTGCTTTTTGGGATTGTTTTTTTTGTTGACTCTCTTCTTCTGTTATTTCAAATCTATCTTTTCTTGTGAAGAGTTGTCCTCGGCAAATCCATACTTTCACTCCAATTTTTCCATAAATGGTGTTTGCTTCTACAAATGCGTAGTCTACATCACTTCTTAGAGTAATCAATGGAATTGTTCCTTCGGCAATGGTTTCTGTTCGAGCAATTTCAGCACCATTTAGTCGTCCAGCCATTTGTACTTTTACTCCTTGCGCGCCTGCTTTCATAACTCGTCCAATTGCTTGTTTCATGACTCGTCGAAATGGAATACGTCGTTCTATTTCAGATACCAGTGATTGTCCAACTACCATTGCAGATAATGACGGATTCTTTACTTCTCGAATGTTCAGTTTTACACGAAGTGAAAATGCAAGAATTTGTTTTTCGATATGCTGTCTTACTTCGTCTAATCCTTTTCCACCTCGGCCAATAATAAACCCTGGCTTTGCTGCAAGAATAGTAACTGTCATGTTTTTTGGTCCACGCTCAACACTTACTGCATCTACATGGGCATCTTTGAATTTCTTGCTGATGTATGCTCGAATAGCAATATCTTGTTTGGCAAAAAGCGCGTAGTCTTTTTTCTTTCCAAACCAACGAGAATCCCACGTATAGATGACTTGTGTTCGATGAATTTTTGGATGTACTTTATGACCCATATGTAGAGACTAGTTCTTAGTTCTGAACCAGTAGTTGATAGCGAATATATCTTGGCTATAAACTACTGGCTCTGAACTTGTTAAAATTATTTCTTACTATCAGCTTTATTTGTTTTTTTTGATTCTATTTTTTTCTCTTCTTTTTTCTCTGTTACTTTCTTTTCTGTTGCGGTAGGTACGTCACCTTCTATTACTATTGTAATGTGACTTGTTCGTTTTCGAATTTTTGATGCTCGCCCAAAAGCTCTTGGCATCCATCGGTATAGTGTTGCACCTTCATCAACATACGCTTCTTTCACCACGAGTGAATCAGCTATCATTTGATGATTATGCACTGCATTGGCAACAGCAGAATCAAGTAGTTTTTTTACAGGAAGAGCTGCATCTTTTGTGGATCCTTTGAGTGCTTGTTGTGCACTTGTTACTGATTGACGTCGAATTTGGTCAACCAATAATCGCACTTTTCGTGGACTCATTCGTAATCGTTTTAATTTTGCAATTGCTTGTGCTTTCATATGTGTTAATTCATAGTTTGGAGCCAATAGTGCTTATTGTTTTTTGTATCCGCCTTGTAAAAAGACAGATGCACTACTGGCCCTAAACTTGTTTTTACTTTTGAGCTTTAGCCATTTTACCACCATGTCCACGGAATTTTCGTGTTGGTGAAAATTCTCCAAGCTTGTGCCCAACTTTATTTTCGTCTACGTATACTTCAAGAAAGTCTTTTCCATTGTGTACGAGGAACGTAATTCCCACCATTTCTGGTGTAATTGTGCTTGCTCTCGCCCATGTTTTAATCGGTTTTTTGCTGGCCTCATCTTTTGCCTTCTTCACCTTTTGCATGAGCTTTGGATCAGTAAATGGTCCTTTTTTTAAACTCCGTGACATACTTTATTAGTTCTTAGATCAAAGTTCGGAACCAATAGTCTATAGCAAATATATTTTGGCTACGTACTATTCGTTCTGAACTTCTTAATCTCATTTCTTTTTCTTTCGAGATTTTACAATAAATTTGTCGCTCCATTTTCCTTTTTTTCTTGTCTTTACTCCTAGTGCTCGTTTTCCCCATTTGGTTTTTGGTCCACCTTTAATACCAATTGGACTATGTCCTTCACCACCACCATGAGGGTGATCTACCGGGTTCATATTTTTTCCTTTTACTACTGGTCTCCATCCAAGTTTTCGTTTTCTTCCTGCTTTTCCAAGTCGAACCAGTTTTTTATCACTGTTTCCTACTTGTCCAACAGTTGCCATACACTCTTTTGAAAACAATCTCATTTCTCCAGAAGGAAGCTTGATTTGTGCATATTTTCCTTCAAGTACTTGTAGTTGCGCTGAATTCCCTGCACCACGAACCACTTGTCCGCCTTTTCCTGGAGTTAGTTCGATGTTGTGTACAAACATTCCCACAGGAATGTAGCGAAGTGGCATGCGTGATCCAATAGTTGACTCAATTTGTGTTTGTGAAGACATTACAGTATCACCAACATTTAATCCTTTTGGAGCAAGAATATATGATTTTTTTTCATTGGAACATTCAATCAACGCAATGTGTGCTCCACGATTTGGATCGTATTCAATTGAAATTACTTGTGCAGGTACATCAAAATCTTGTCGACGAAAGTCGATAACTCTATATAACCGTTTAACCCCACCACCTCGGTGACGAACAGTGATTCTTCCTGTGTTATTTCGTCCGCTGTGTTTATTCAAACTAGTGGTCAAAGATTTTTCTGGTCGTTTTTTTGTAAGATCCGAAAAATCCAACACGCTTGCTTTTCGTCTTCCTGGGGTTGTTGGTTTGTAGACTTTTACTGCCATATATGAAATTAGTTCTTAGTTTCACCCTCCGGGTGATCAGCCATAAGCTGACGTAATTCGGAGCCAATAGTCTATAGCAAATTTCTTTTGGCTATGCACTATTGGCCCTGAACTGATCGGTTATACTCCTTCGTGGATTTGGATAGTTTTCCCTTTTGGAAGTGAAATGATTGCTTTTTTCCAATCTTGTCGTCTTCCCTGTCGCAATCCGAATCGTACACTTTTTCCATCCATGTTCAATACACGAACTTTCCTTGGCATTATGCCATATACGTCTCGTACTGCGTTTTTAATATCAACTTTTGTTGCTTTTGAGGATACTACAAATGAATACACGCTGTTTGACTCTCCCATAAGGGCTTTTTCTGTAAGGAGAGGACGAACAAGAACTATATGTGCCTGGCTGTTTGAAGCAGCATCTTTTTGTACATTTGCTGTCTTTACTACCGTTTCTTTGTTCTTTGGTGATTTTTCAGCTTTTGGTGTGGTTTCTGTTGTTGCTGATTTTTTGTTGATTTTATCTAAAATTCCCATATGCTGAGTATACTTAGCCTAAACGTGTTTGGAGTACGTCTACTGCATTTTTGGTCGCAATAATGTACTGGTGATTTAACAGATCGACAACATTTACATCTATCGCTGGCTTGATATCAAATTTTTGAATATTTCTAATTGCTCGTTCGATATTTGTATTTTTTTCTCCAACAAGGAGCAATGTTGATCTTCCTGCACCTGGCAATACGTTTCTTAGTGCTGATAGCTCTTTTGTTTTTCCTTGTGTTTCAATCGTATCAAGAATTACAAATTTTTCATCTTTTACCTTTGCTGAAAGGGCCATGTTTACTGCCCGTTTTTTCATTTTTGCGTTGATCTGTTTGGTGAAATTTTTGATATTTCGTGGTCCAAATGTTACTCCTCCACCTTTCCAAATTGGTGAACGAATTGACCCGTGACGTGCTCGCCCTGTTCCTTTTTGTTTCCATGGTTTTTTTCCACCACCACGTACTTCACTTTTCAATTTTGTATGTGCCCATGGTTGTCTAGCGTTTGCAGTAATAGCTACATACACTTGGTGAATAAGGTTCATTACTGGTGTTACGAAAAATACATTATCGTTCAGTTCGATATCGCCCGCTTTGTTACCTTCTTGATTGTATACTGATACTTTTGCCATATATATAATAGTTCAGGGTTCTTAGTTCGGAGCCTCACCCTATGGGTGGTCAGCCTCTAGCTGAAATAATTATTTAGATTCTTCAGCAGGAGTTTCTTCTGCTTTAGGTTCTTCTTGTTGTGTTTCTTGTTCCGCTGTATGTTCTTCTGGTGTTGGCTGTTCAGTTACAGGAATTTCTTCTATTTTGATTTCAATTTTTCCTTCTGGAGTAGAGATCATAAGCAGTCCTCCACGTCCGCCAGGGACAGCACCTTTTACCAGAATCTCATTTGTATCGCTGAGTACTTCTAGAATTTCTAAATTTTTTACGGTTATTTTGTCATCTCCCATGTGCCCTCCCATTCGGGTTCCTTTAAATACTCTTGCGGCATCTGTTGCTCCGATACTTCCTGGCATTCTGAGCTGATCTTTATGACCATGAGACGCTGGAGACCCAGCAAAGTTGTGACGTTTTACCACACCTTGGAATCCTTTTCCTTTTGAAATTCCACTCACTTTAACTTTTTCTCCTACTTGAAAAATTGAAACATCAAACATGTCACCACGCTTGAGCCCATGATCTTCATTTTCAGTTCTAAAATCTCGGGTATTTTTTACCGCGTCCAATCCTTTAAGATGTCCTTGAAGTGGTTTGGTAAGCCGAAACGTTTTTTGCTTTCCAAATCCAATTTGTACAGCACTCACTCCGTCTTTTTCTTTTGTCTTTACTTGCGTCACTACGCATGGACCCGCTTGTACTCGAGTAACAGGAACAACTGTTCCATCTTCTTTGAACACTTGCGTCATGCCGAGTTTTTTTCCCAAAATGAATTTCATACTTGTTTATCGTAACAAAAAACTAGAAGTAATTTCTCGAACAGTTCGAACGATTACTTCTAGTCTTTACGCATTGTCATAATAGAAGCATAAGGCTACTTTATGAAATATTGTGTAAAGGTTGTTTTATAGATGAATATGCGATTTCTCCTGACATACTTCTTGTTCGTACAAATGTTTTCCTTTTTTGGATCTTATTTGTGTAACAATATATGTCATTTTTCAGCGCGATTAGTGTACTTGTTTTTATTTTTTTTGTCAAGCACTACTTAGCGGATACTTTTTTGTGCGTTTCCCTAGGGAAACGATGGTATTGGCCACCCGGAAAAAAACATCACTGTTAATATCTTTTCCCGGATGACCAGGCCAATCCGGTGGTTATGACATTTTAATTTCAACGTCAACTCCACTTGGCAAATTGAGATTCATGAGTGCATCAATTGCTTTTGGATTTGGGTTGATAATGTCGATTAAGCGTTTATGTGTACGAATTTCATACTGTTCAGCAGATGTTTTATGAACAAACGTTGAACGGTTTACGCTGAATTTTTGCTTATATGTTGGCAATGGAACTGGACCAACAACCTTTGCACTATTTCTTTCAGCAGTATCGATGATTTTTTTGGTAACCGTATCGATAATTTTATTGTCGTACGCACAGATCTTAATTCTTACCTTTGGACCTGCTTGTTTTTCTGTCGTTTGTGCCATAGATGATTGTCAAAAAGAACAATGCAAGGGAAGCCTTATCGGGCTTCCCTTTACATATGTTTACTATTTAATAATTTTTGTTACAACACCAGCTCCTACTGTTCTTCCACCTTCACGGATAGCAAAACGTACTTTATCTTGCATCGCAACTGGTACGATGAGTTTGATAACAACGTTTACTGTGTCTCCTGGCATAACCATTTCTGTTCCTTCTGGAAGCACCACTTCTCCAGTTACATCAGTTGTACGAATGTAAAACTGTGGTTTGTATCCTTTGAAAAATGGCTTGTGTCGTCCACCTTCTTCTTTGGTAAGTGCGTACATTTCTGCTTCAAATTCAGTGTGTGGAGTAATTGTTCCTGGTTTTGCAAGTACTTGTCCACGTTGAACATCTTCTTTTTTCACACCACGAAGAAGGATACCGGCGTTGTCACCAGCTTCACCTCGAGAAAGTGATTTGTTAAACATCTCTACTCCTGTAACTGTTGTTTTTGTTGTTTCTTCTGACATTCCGACGATTTCAACTTCTTCTCCAACTTTTACTACACCACGTTCAATACGACCAGTTACTACTGTTCCTCGTCCTTCAATTGAGAACACGTCTTCAATTGGCATGAGGAAATCTTTATCAAGATCACGTTGTGGTTGTGGAATGTATTCATCAAGTTTTGCAAGCAAATCAAGAATTGGTTTTGCTGCTGCTTCATCTGATGGATTTTCTAATGCTTTTAGTGCTGAACCACGGATAATTGGTGTTTCATCACCTGGGAAATCATATTTTTTAAGAAGATCACGAATTTCTTCTTCTACTAGGTCGATAAGTTCTGGATCAGATACTTGGTCAACTTTGTTCAAAAATACGATAATGTATGGCACACCAACTTGTTTTGCAAGAAGGATGTGTTCACGAGTTTGTGGCATTGGACCGTCTGCTGCTGATACTACAAGGATAGCACCGTCCATTTGAGCGGCACCGGTAATCATGTTTTTTACGTAATCGGCATGACCTGGACAATCAACATGAGCGTAGTGACGATTTTCTGTTTCGTATTCTACGTGTGCAGTAGCGATAGTAATTCCTCGTGCTTTTTCTTCTGGAGCAGCATCGATTTCGTCTACATTTTTGACTTGAGCTGTTAAACCATGAGCGGCAGCAACTTTAAGAATTGCTGCTGTTGTTGTTGTCTTTCCATGGTCTACGTGACCAATGGTACCTACATTTACATGTGGTTTTGTACGTTGAAATTCTGCCATACGAGGCGCATGTACATGTACCGCACCGAATCGAGTGGTCGAGTCGATTTTGTAATCCAGCGGTGTAAAATAAATAACTTATGAGTTTTCTTTGTTTTTGAATACAAAATGTATCCATATGCACGATATTTTGTGCGTTGTGATTATATATGATTTCTTTTTTCTCGTCAAGAGCACCCTAGAGAGCGCTGTGGGTATACCTTTTCTGCTTATATTAGATATTTTTTAGAGTACTGGTTCTTCTAGAAAAATAGGGTCTTCTCCTTCTTTATTATCTTGCTGTTCCCATGACATTTCTGCATACGATTGCTTCAGTGGGACATGTCGAATATGGCTATGATCCCCATGTTCTTCTTCGACTGTTTTTGTATATCGTTCCATCATTTCTTCATCTTCTTGAGTGTTCGTAACTGGAGGTTCTTCCTGAATAAGATGGCTATACCGATGTTCCAAAATGTTTGCTGCTTCTTCCCATTGTTTGCTGTTTAGGTTTTCCTTGTAATCAGTTTGTTCAAATGGATCAAAATCTCCTTGTTCTTGAATTTCTTTAGCGAGAATATCTTCTTTTTGTGGATTTCCCTCCATCTCATACTGAGCGTAAAGTGCGGCAAGTTCATTATTTATTTGTTCTATTTTTTTTCTATTTTCAGAACTTACTTCTGAAGACTGATTATTCATGACGAGCTCTTCGTATTTATCTATATCAAGAATAACTACATCATTTTTTTCTTCATTGTCTGTGTGAACAATTATGGTATTCCCCGTTTTTTGGGCGAGAGTAATGAGTCGATCTATGTTTGCCATATAATGTATGAGTTAGTGGTATCCGCCAGAGGTAATTCCCCATAGAGAGACGAATATAATAGTTTTTGTCTGAAGAAATATTGTCTACATATCTATCTGTTTGGATTATGGCGACTTTTGCATTGATCGTCAAGGACAATCTATAAACATACCGACTAAATTACTCATAAGACTACAATTTGTATACAAACACTATTTTCTAAATAAAAAAACCGTCTTGGTAGACGGAATTTTTTCTATTTTTTTATCTCACAAACGTGACAAAAACCGGTCGTTTACTCCTGATTCCGAATTAACGGATCGACTTTGAGTGTCAGTCTTTCGACTGACTAATCTGCCTTTCGACAGATAAACTCCAGAAAGGAGGTGATCCATCCACAGCTTCCGCTACGGATGCCTTGTTACGACTTTACCCTGATCATTGATCTTACCTTCGTCCCCATACAGGGCCTTCGGGCACTACCAACTTTCGTGGTATGACGGGCGGTGAGTACAAGACCCGAGAACGTATTCAACGCGCCGTGGCTGATGCGCGTTTACTAGCGATTCCAACTTCATGCAGGCGAGTTGCAGCCTGCAATCCGAACTG
>Ga0100379_10000189_pt1 | contig 67853 bp, 59 predicted proteins | sample CryGeymeta201503_FD_80418 | JGI IMG/M metagenome (GOLD analysis project Ga0100379, IMG submission 80418) | Groundwater microbial communities from Crystal Geyser aquifers in Utah, USA - Crystal Geyser metaG 2015-03 | ecosystem: Environmental > Aquatic > Deep subsurface > Groundwater | place...
ATTTGTTGTCATATATACTACTATATAACATTATTCTACTTTTTTCCAACGCCTTGGTCGGCAATTCATCCCTGTGAGTCCTGCGTCGGACATCACAGGGAGTTCTTGCCGTCAATCCTTAAAAACGTTTTGTATAAAAGTGACAATAAGGCTCATGCCCATTTTTCTCATAATATTTTTGGTGATAAACTTCTGCTCCCCAAAATTCTCCAGCGGGTAAAATCTTAGTTACAACATCAATACCTTTCACTTTCAAAATATTTATCAATTTTTCTGTAATCTCTTTTTGCTTTTCATCAACTACAAAAACTGCTGACAAATATTGTTCACCGATATCAGGTCCTTGTCCATTTTTCTGAGTTGGATCGTGAATCTCAAAAAAATACTTACACAAAGTTTCAAAATCTGTTTTGTCAGAATCATAAATAATCTCCAAAGCTTCCAAATGTCCTGTATCCCCACCACAAACTTCTTTATAAGTTGGTTCTTGTTTTTCTCCGCCCATATAACCAACAGTTGTTTTGATCACACCATCCAATTTATCAAAATAATATTGTACTCCCCAAAAACAACCTCCGGCAAAATATGCTTTTTTGTTCATAGAAAATTGAATAAAAAATTATTTTTTCTCAAAAAGTAATGACAAAGAATTCACACAATGTCTAGTGTTTTTTGGAGTCAGACCTTCACCTTCGAAAACATGCCCAAGATGAGCGGCACAATTGGCACATTGTATTTCTACTCTACTACCATCAGCATCTGGCAGACGAACAATACTTCCTCTTATTTCATCATCGAAACTTGGCCAACCACAACCAGAATCAAATTTGTCATCAGACTTATAAAGTTTGGTACCACAACGTTTACAAGTATAAAAACCCTTGTCGTGATTTAGATTGTACTCACCAGAAAAAGGCGCTTCTGTACCTTTGTGTATAATTATATTTTCTTCTTCTGGCGTCAATTCTTTAAACATATATTATTTTTTTTCATAACTAAATTTTCTATCTATATTATACCACAAACATATCCATTTGTGATTAACAAAAATCTTTGAATCCTTTTATAAATTCGAATATTTCTTTTTGCAATTCTTCAGGATTGTTCAATACCAAAATATGGTTAGCTTCAGGTATGACATTTAGTTCAGAATTTTTTACCAAACTTTTTATTTTCTCCGCATCTACCATTTTTATGAGACTGTCTTTTTCTCCTTCGATAATAAGCACTTTTTGTTTTATATTTTTCATTATTTCTAAGGCATCATAATTCGCGACCTGCTGATAAGTGAAAATCCAAGATTTGAAAGTAGTGTGAGTAATATCAGAAAATATTCTAGGGATATTCCAATCCCCTGTGCCAATATATTTTTCAAAATCAGCATGTTCGAAGTCTCTTTTCTTTGTTTTTTTCTTTTCCAACAAATAATTCATAATAAGTAAAAAAAACTTGTTTAATTTAAAAAAATAACGAATTTCCTTTGGCCCTTTGTAAGTCGTGTCTATGAAAATGTAGGCCTGTGCCAACTTTGGGGAAAAACTATGGAAAACAGTACTCACCATAGCACCAAAACAATGACCTACTATAATGAAATCCTTTATTTTTTCTTCTCTCAATACTTCGAAAACATCTTTGGCAAACTTATCCAATTCATAATCACCTATTTTTTTTGGTCTATCCGATTTGCCGTGTCCCCGTAAATCTATCGCCAAGGTAGATATACCCTGTTTGTGAAAAAAGCTTCTCTCTTTACTCCAAGCCAAAAGATCTCCACCAACACCGTGTAAAAAAATGAGAACACCCGTATTCCCCTTTTTTCTCACAATATCATAATTTATTTTTGTTTTATCAAAAGATAAAATTTGTTTTTGCATATTTTTTATATTTATACATATTATACTACATCCACTGTATTTATAATAGTATTGAGAGTATACTAAAAATAACTCCAATATGTTCATGTTAATAACTATATATTGTATATTATACGAATATATTATATAATATCTGTAAAATATTATTATGTCAGAAAAACAATCAGTCACTAAAACAAGAAATAAACTTCTACAAAAAAAGTATAGTGAAAAAACTATTACCACTTACCTTTTTTATTTACAAAAATATTTTGAATTTTTAAAAAATAAAAAAATAAAAGATAATCCAAAATCTGTACAAAAATTTTTAGATCAAAAAAAGAAAGAAAAACTTTCGACGCAAAGTCTCAACTTGATTTTAAATATTTTGAATTTTTTTTATACAAATGTCCAGACTAATGTAGACAAACTTGTCATAAAACATTACAAAACCAAAGATAAAAGACCTCAGACTTTGAATGAACTACAAATCAAAAAACTCTTAGCCAATACAAATAATACAAAGCACTACCTAATTTTTGCTTTAGCCTATGGTTCTGGTCTAAAAATAAGTGAATTGGTTTCTTTACGAGTAAAAGATCTAGATTTTGAAAATAATCTCATAAAAATTTGTAATAAACAAGGTAAACAACTAAGAACTAGTATTTTACCAACTATTTTAAAAGATAAACTACAACAATATATAAAGACAAAAAAAACCAACTTCCCATTATTTTCCAATACAAAAAGTACCCAACTATCCACTAGAACACTACAACAAGCCTTTATAAGAGCTTTAAATAGGTCTAAAATCAAAAAACAAGCCTCTTTTCAATCACTTCGTCATAGTTTTGCTACTCAAGTACTAGAAAGTGGGGTAGACAAACAATCTTTACAAAAAGTTTTAGGTCTTAAAAACATTAGAAGTATTGATAAATATAAGAAAAATATAAAAATAGAGAAAATTAGAATAAAAAGTCCTCTATAAAATGTTTCACGTGAAACATTTACAATGAACAACAATCAAAAACAAATAAACAACACCAACAAAATCTAATCAATTATATTTACTGTTCATTGCTATTTGATAATTGACTTTGTTTCACGTGAAACATCTTGTTATACAAACAAAAAACGCCTCTATAAGGCATTTTTAATTAGTTTTGTATACAATGGTGTGTACTTTTAGTCTTCTTTTGCTGTATAAGGCTTTTTTAATTCTCCTTCTACGAATAAAAGACTATGCATAGCTGTAATAAATTTTTCCAAATTTTGAGTATTTTCCTGATATTTAGCCTCTGATCTAGCCAAAGCAACAAATTCAGCGTTCTTTACGGTCCAATTTCTTGAAAAAACATTACTACTAGGTTTACCCATATTTTTATCTAATAACATTTTAGCTGCCAAAACCTCTTTTCTTTTTCTTTCATAAGCAACATTATCACTACTATTTTCATATTCCACGACTTTTTCTTCTAAAAAACTAATCATTTTTGTTACATATTCTAGTATCCCACTCACATCAGCTTTATAAAAAGCCTGAACATAACGAGAATACTCTATTTTTTCCTCTCCAGAAGAGCTTTTATAATCCGCACGAAGCTGATCGAGCACAAATTCTGCATTCAAAAAATTGAGTGGCCAAAAAATTTTTCTATCAAAAGTTTTCTTTTGTACTTCTACTTGCCCCTCAACTTGAATTTTTTCTGACTTTTTTATGGCTAATACTGAACCATTTTCTTTGAATCTCATTATCATCCAACCGGGCTCTAACCCTCTATCTAATATTTCATCAGGATTGTTAGTATCATAATTACCTTCTATACTTCTTCTTACAATACAAAAATCAGTTAAATCTCTAGGTAGTGATTTAACCTCTTTAGATTGTTCCTCTTCCAGAACAGAACTAAAATCTCTATTTTCCAAAGGATAATTTTTTATTCCTGAATCTCGCATAATTGTTTACTGAAAACCTCTATATTATACCACATTTGTATACTTTTGTCAAGCAAAAATATAGCTATTTGTATATACTACTCTATACAAACACACCTTTTAATCATTGTGTCCCCGACATGAGTCGAACATGTGTTTAGAGTTTAGGAAACTCCCGTTCTATCCACTGAACTACGGGGACATTAAAAAAATTTCAAAGTAAAAATAACAAATTCCAAATACTTTGTCCAAAAGTATATTTTATAAACCAATTATGCTATAATAACAGCGTAATTTTACTCACTAAATACTTATGAAAAATTTCGTTGCAACCATAAGTGGTTGGTATGGAACCTTGGCAATGTTATTGGCTTATATACTAATAAGCTTTGATGTGCTAAGTCCTCATTCCTTTTTATACCAGCTCATGAATGTTACAGCAGCTATAAGTCTAGTCTATTATTCGACTATGAGAAAAGACTTCCCGATGTCGGTCTTAAACGTATTCTGGGCTTTTGTAGCGATTGTTGCAACAATAAACCTTTTTTAGTATGCTGTCTATAATAATCGGTATCTTTGGTGTCATTGCCATTGCCATTTTAGCCTTTTTCTTCGGGAAAAGCAAGTAGTAAACCATTGTTAAATGGCTAAACTGTTAAATTGTTGTTTATTTATAAATGGCAATTTAACAATTTGACAATTTAGCAATTCAAATACGTTTGACTAAATAATTTCAAAAATAAACTTATGCAAACATTTATACTTATAATATTAGCTCTCTTACTCGTCGCCACACTTGCCGGACTTTTTTTTCTATACAAGAAGATTCAAGAACTGAAAAACCCAAAAGAAGGGGACCAAAACATGTTTATGTTGTTACAACAACAAATGCAAGAATTGAATAAAACAATGGATCAAAAGATGTCTGAAACAAACAAGAGTATGGGGGATACTCAAAATGTAATTAACAAAACTTTGCAAGAACAATTTGGACAAAACAGTAAAATCATCCAAGGTATTTCAAGTCAGAGTAATAAGATGATTGCTGACATCACCGAAAAATTAACAAGTCTTGATAAAACCAATCAACAAGTCATTGGCTTTTCTGAACAACTTTCAAATCTTGAAAAAGTATTGAAACACCAAAAACAAAGAGGAAATCTTGGTGAAGCTGGTTTGCAACTGGTGATGGAAAATATGTTACCACCAGGAAGTTTCGAATTTCAACACAAATTCGACGATGGAGATATTGTCGACGCACTTATCATCACCAAAGAAGGAACTATTCCCGTGGACGCCAAATTTTCTCTAGATAATTATCAAAGATTATTGCACGAAGAAGATGAAAACGTGAGAAAAAAATTGGAAACGGATTTCAAAAATGATTTGAAAAAAAGAATTGATGAAACAAGTAAATATATCAAAACAAAAGAGGGAACTCTGGAATTCGCCTTCATGTTTATCCCATCTGAAGCAATCTATTACGACTTACTCGTCAACGAAGTCGGTGCGGTAAAAGTAAACACTCGCAACCTGATTGATTATGCTTTCAATGAGAAAAAAGTCGTGATAGTATCACCAACAACTTTTGCAGCATATTTACAAACTGTTTTGCAAGGTCTTCGTGCAATGAAAATAGAAGATGGCGCCAAAGAAATTCGCAAAAATGTAGAACAACTTGGTAAACATCTCAATGCTTACGAAGATTTCATGAAAAAACTTGGTATCAGTATGACTACAACAGTCAATCACTACAATACTGCTTACAAAGAGCTTGGCAAAATTGATAAAGATGTCGTTCGTATTACTGGCGGAGAAAAAAGTGTTGAGCCTGAATTGTTGGATAAACCAAGGATGGATTTGGAGTAAAATTAAAAAATATTATGTTTGAATTAATAAATTCTTACAATAAAAAAGATATCATAATACTCCTTTTCTTTTTATCACTCCCTTTTTTAATTTTGAAATTTAGTAAAAAAAACAGATATCTTAGTTTTTTTATTTCTTTTTTTATAGGATTATTCTTGCTTGTATATAACAAATATTTTACAAAAGAAATTGAATGTTTTCGTCCAAGTGAATTTTTGTGTGGAGGCATATCAGCACATATTTACTCTTATTACTTTGGTTTATTTTTTATCCTTTTTTCAATATTTATAATTATAAAAAATAGTTTGAAAAAAATCTTAAGGTATAACCCTAAAAATAAATAATATGTCCTACATGTGGATCATTAAGAAATTAAAAAATTAAATAAATAATATGATATCTCATTTAAAAAACTTTTTTAATACTTTAATTTTTTGTGATTTTTTTTCTTTGGTTATCATTTTTACAGCTATACTAATTCTTCATATCGATGCACCAATACCTTTGTTCCTACTAGCTTTCATTACCACAATTGTTGGTTTCATAATATACAATAAGTTATCAAAAAGATTACAAAAAATAAATTTGTTCATTATAATCATATTAATATTGTTGATTTTTTGGGATATAAAACATGACATACCAATAGCTACAATATTAGTGGTACTAACAACTATCGTAACACTCCCAATGGTATTGATAATGATGATTATCCAATCATCATACAAAAAAGTTAAGGAAGTAGTAACCCCTAAAAATAAATAATATATTTTATATGTGGATTCTTTAGACACTTTTTTCTGCTATCATTGCAACAATCGTCTTCTCTTTGCTTTATTTATTTTGGGAGAAAAGATTACTATCAAAGCAGCTTTTGGCGCGATACTTATGGTAATTGATGGAATTTTGGTAGCTTTGAGTTAAAAAACAGGCATGTCAAGATTGAACCCTTTATTTTGACCTAAACCTTGACAAAAAAACACAAATACTCTATAATAATCACGCTCTCAATAGTACAGAAATATTTAGTAGTGTTCTCACTAAAAACTGTACTTTCGAATAAACTATTTAAAACAATAAAATTATGCCAATTTTACAAAATGCTAAAAAAGCATTACGCCAAGCAAATAGACGCGCCACTGAAAACATGGTTTTCAAAAAAGCTTACAAAGAAGCTCTAAAAAAAGCTCGTAAAGCTGTAGCTGCTGGTGAAAAAGATATCACAGAAAAAGTTCGCTTAGCTCAAAAAACACTTGATAAAGCTGTCAAAAAAGGAGTTTTGAAAGCAAACACTGCTTCTCGTTACTTATCTAGATTGACTACCAAAGTAGCAACTCCAAAAGTAGAAAAGAAAGCTGTCAAAAAAGGAACAATCAAGAAAAAGCTATCAAAAAAAGTTGCTAAAAAATAAAATAACGTATACAATAAATCCTGACTAATAAGTCAGGATTTTTATTTTATAAAATATATTTATATGTCTGAAAGACCAATGCCTAGAGAAATACGCTTCGCAGGCGAAGATGTCAAAATAAATGAACTAAAAAAAGCTATAGATACATATTTTGAAGAAAAACAAAAAGATGGTATAAGCGAAAATGATAGAAAAAGAATTTGGGAATCTTTTTCTGATAAATATAAAAGAACGATTAAACGTACCAGGAGAGATGGAGGTGTGATAACACCAGAAAAAAGTTCACAAATAGCAACAGAGTTATTATCAGAAGCACGTACCTTGGTAGAAGGTCTTGCCCAAGAAAAAAAAGAGAGTCTTTCACCAGAACTTCTAAACAGGTATGGTGCTGAACAAGAATTTTTGAGAAGAGTAGAAAAAGCAAAAAAAGATGGAGACGTAGTTGTCTTAGTAACTTTTGATTTAGATGGATTCAAAACTATAAATGATACTATTGGTCATACTGATGGAGACAATTTTTTGAAAGAATTAGCAGAAAAATTAAACACTTCTATAAGACCAGAAGATATTGGAATTAGATTTAGTGGTGATGAGTTTGGAGTGTTGATGTCTGTACCAGAAGAACAAAAAGATAATATAAAAACTTTTGTAGAAAGAATAGTACACAAAGTAGAAACAGCAGTAAAAAGACCTGACAAAACAAATCAGGAAATGAGTACTGGCTATATAATAGTTGAAAATGACGAACCAGATAATGAAAATTTCTTTGAAAATAGTAGAAAAAAATCTGACAAAGGCTCTGAAGTCTCTAAACTTATCAAAATACAAAAAATTATAAATGGTGAAGTAACAACTTCCAAAGATAGAGTAGTGTCTTCGGATAAAACAGAAGGATACTTTGAAGACGGAGAAAAAGAAAAGCTTGCTTATGTGCGACAAGTAATGCGTCCAATGAGAGAAGTCTTGAAAAATAAACCTGAACAAGAAATTGTAGAAGCTGCTTTGCAATGTTATGAAAAATTGGTAGAAAAAAAATAAGGAATTTTCGTTTTCCTGACACTGGTAACTAAATTGGTTGGTAAAAAACAAAGTGTATGTAAAAAAATTGACAGATTAAAAGTGGTTTCTTTTTTTATTAGGGGGAGTTAGATGGGGTCTTTAGCAAGATAAAACATCTTATTATACTTCAGACCTCCCCTAGCCCCTCCTAGTAGGAGGGAAATTGTTCAAACATTTTTTGACAAACTGATTTCATAGTTTTAATTGGTCAGTTAAAAAAGTTAAAAACAAGGCTAATTCTAGCCTTGTTTCTATTATATCACCAACCAATTTAGTTACCAGTCTCGTTTTCCTTATTCTAAATAGTTAAATTATTTTTTATATAGTACCCACAAAAACATCAAGCAAAAAAGACTGACCGCCCTGGCCGGTCTTTGTTTTTGTATCCATTTCCAAAAGTTTCAAATAAATATCTTTTATTTGAGACAATGTATAGCGTTTTACAAAAGACATTGACTTGGTCACGACAAAAGGATGAAGTCCTAGCATCTTAGCCAAATCGCTACTATGAATGTTATCTTGTTTTTCATAGACTTCACGCATCTCGAGTAATATTCTAAACTGACGCAAAATCATCGCAAAAATATACTGAGCATCTTCACCATTTTCATATTGTTTACGAATCATTTTGAAAGCTTTGTCTTTTTGTCCAGCGACTATGGCGTCCACGAGATTGAAAATACTATCATCCACTTTTTCTTCTACAAATTTTTGTACATCACCCAAAGTAATCTCTTCGTTGGTATAAGAAACAAGTTGATCAATAAGAGTGGATAGTGTCCACATGTCACTACCAAAATTAGAAGATAAAAAGTTGAAAGCTTTCATTTCTATTTTGCCACCACGAGAAACAATTTCACTTTTTATCCAATTTGATAATTCAAATCCTTTCATCTCTGGAAAACTTTGGGCAAATTTTTCTTTTTTTAAAAGTGCAAAAAATGTTTTGGCATTTTTGGTTTTGAAAGTATCGTTTCCTTCCCAAAACATAACAATATTTTCTTCTGGTAAACCTTTTTTCCCACTGGAAGATGGTCCGCCTTGGGTGGACTCAATCCTAGCCATCAACTCTGGCAAAAAATCTTTGTGATCACTGTTACTCAATAGATTTTTCAAAATAATCATTTTTTTATCCGCCAAAAAAGGAGATGTCAAAAGCTGAGACATAATATTGCCACTAGTTTCTTTGTTACAATCAAGTTCAACTACATTGTAACCTTGTGGATCACGCTCTACTTTGAACTTGTCGACCATTTTTTTTAGTTGTTGTTTACTGCGGTAAGTATCCTTACCATACAAAAAAATTATCATAACACACCATTTTTATTATCCTACAAATAAACTGCTAGAATTGCTAAATTGTTACATTGTTAAATTGCTATCTAGAAAAAATAACAATTTAACAATTTGACAATGTAACCATTTAAGAACGTTTTTATATAATTTGTTTTAATACTTTAATATTTTTATATTTTAATGAAAGTTTATTTAAGTTTCCCCCAACAATAACCAATCGAAACTTCTACATCAAGAGGTACTTCTAGTTTCACGACTGTTTGCATTTCATTTTTCACAATTTCCGCCACCTCATCTTTGACACTTTCTTCGACTTCAAGCACGATTTCATCGTGAACTTGTAAAATCATTTTTGCTTTGTCAGCCAAACCTTTTTCTATAATTTTTTTGTCTACGGCTATCATCGCCAGTTTCATAATGTCAGCTTCAGTACCTTGGACTGGCATACTGATAGCCATACGCTCTCCTGAAGATCTAAGTTGGAAATTGTTTGAAATAAGTTCAGGAATATAGCGACGACGTCCAAACATAGTTTCGACATAGCCTTCTTTTTTTCCTTTTTCTATCACTCCTTCTATATATTTTTTGACACCAGAAAAAGTATTGAAATATTTATCTATGAATTCTTGAGCTTCATAACGACTGATACCCGTACGAGAAGACAAACCAAAAGCTCCCATTCCAAACAAAACTCCAAAATTAACTTCTTTGGCAGAACGTCTCATTTCTTTGTCCACTTCTTCTAGCTTCACACCATGAATAGCCGCAGCCGTAGCAGTGTGAATATCTTGTCCACTCTTGAAGATATCGATCATTTTTTCATCTTTGGCCAAACAAGCTACAACACGAAGATCAATCTGAGAATAATCTGCAGCGACAAGAGTATGACCTTTTTCAGCTACAAAAACTTCACGAACTTTTTTACCCAGCTCAGTACGGATAGGAATGTTTTGCAAATTTGGTTCAGAACTAGAGAGACGTCCAGTAGAAGCAATAGTCTGATTGTAAGTAGTGTGAATTCTGCCTGTAGTTTTGTTGATAAGTGTTGGCAAGACATCTATATAAGTATTGCGCAATTTTTCAAGTTCACGAAAATTTTCAATATGGTCAATTATAGGATGAATGTCATGTAATTTTTCTAATTCGGAAGCGGCCGTGGAATAACCTGTTTTTCCTTTTTTGATTCCGTCAGTTGGTAAGCCCATTTTTTCAAACAAGACATCACGAAGCTGAGTAGAGGAAGCCACATTGAATTCTTCGCCAGATTCTTTCCAAATATTTTTTTCCAACTTAGCTATTTCACGAGTAACTTGTTTGGACAAATCTGAAAGTAAATCTACATCGACAAAAACACCATTTAGTTCCATCTGACCCAAGACTGGCAAAAGAGCTATTTCAATATTATCATACAACTCTTCATATTTTTCTTTTATTATTTTGTCATTATAGATAGTATAGATTTCGAGAGTTGCCAAGACACCTTCAAGCAAATCTTGAGGATTGACGCCAAACAAACTTTTTTGTTCTTCGGCTAGATTTATTTCTCTACCAAGTTCACGAAGAGCAAGAGACTTGAGGTCGTGAGCTCTAGTACTGGTATTTAGAATATAAGAAGCAATCATGGTATCAAACAATCTGTTTTTTACTTCGACATTATTTAGCTTCAGAAGCTTTATCAAATTTTTGATATCGTGACCGACAAAAGTTTTTTTGTTATCAGCAAATATTTCAAACACTTCTTTATTAACTTTATCAAAAAAATAATTGCCTGAGTAAGTAGAGATAAGCAAAGAAAAATCATAATCAGCGAACATGTCGTCACCTTTCATAGTTTCTTTGACGACAAAAACTTTTTCTTTTTTTATTTTCTCCAAAACACTTTTCAAATTGTCTGCCGTTACATTTATTATTTTTTTGGAAAACTTTGTCTTTGTTTTTTTGTTTTGTTTTTCTTCTCCAACTACACTTTCACCACCAGACAATCTTTTTACAAGAGAATAAAATTCAAATTTTTGAAAAAGTTTCACGACTGTATCTCTATCAAAATCTTTGGTCTCGGCTTTGACTAAATCAAAATCAATACCTTTGACATCAGTCATGATAGTCGCCAACTCTTTACTCATAAAAGCATTTTCTTCATCGGTTTCTAATTTACTAATAACGCTCGCACTAAATTCTTGATAAAGTTTTGAATCTTTATTTTTCAGTTGTTTGTATATTTCATCGATACCACCAATTTTCGTTATTAAGCTAACAGCCGTCTTATCACCAATACCTTTGACACCTGGAATATTATCAGAAGAGTCACCACGAAGAGATTTGTAAGAGACGACCATGTCTGGTGCAAATCCCATTTTTTCAAAAACAGTTTTTTCATCACAACTTTCGAATTCTGACATTCCTTTTTTCAACAAATAAATTTCAATATTATCCTCGTCATTTACTAACTGCAACAAGTCCTTATCTCCTGTAACGATTAACGATTTGACTTTTGACTTTTGACTTTTGACTTTATGGACTATAGTTCCCATCACATCGTCAGCCTCAAAACCTTTTTTGGTAAAAATAGGAATATTGAAAGCTTCAACCAATTCATAAACAAGAGGGAATTGATCATAGAGATCTTGGTCTGCTGCCACACGAGTAGCTTTGTAATCTTCGTAGACTTCATCACGAAAAGTTCCACCAGCTACATCGAAACTCACAGCCAAATAATCTGGTTTCACATCATTGATAATTTTGAGAAGCATAGACGCAAAACCATAGACAGCATTAACAACAGTACCATCTTTGACCCTCATTGGAGGTAAAGCATGATAAGCCCTATGAACAATAGCGTTGCCATCTATAATTACAAGTTTTTTGAGATTTTGTTCTTTTGTGTCTTTCATAATTTTTATTATCCAATATATTGTAACACAGAGAGATAAAACAGGAAAGCAGAGTCAATTTGTCAGCATAAATAGTTTATCAAAATACAATTTACATTTTGATAAATATAATGATATAATTCTATTGTACGCCAACTACAAACCAGGGAGGTTATAATGGCGCACGGTAATCAAGGTACTGGCAACTGGAAGAAGAACCGCGACAGTCACGAAAAAAAACGTGCAGGTGGCGAGAAGGCCAAGTCACGGAGTAGCTGGGTCGACATGGGCAAGAAAACCAACTCCAACCGTAACAAGTCGCGGAAGGGAGGTGGTGGCAAGAGCCTCATCGACATCATCTTCGGCAAGTAGCCAGAATCGGAAAAACGTAAACGCGTGCCAGCGTATATACAAAATATTCATCTGTAGTGGCACCTACAGATGAACCCTTCTCTCATTTTTAAAAAATTATAATTAAATAAAAACAATGAAAAATATTCATCTACACATCCTCCAAGCAAATCCTTTGCTAAAATTATACTATTCCAAGTTAAAAAAGGAATTTGATTTGGTATTAAACCAAATTTCTAAATATCTAAATATACAAGATATTGATATTTTAGTAATAGAAGATGAAACATCCAATGATGGTCCTGTTGAAACAAAAATATTAAATGATAACTTGTTAACCATTGTTTTTAACACAAAAAATAAAGATTTCAAAAATAAATTAAAAGAACATGTCAGACGTCCACTTTCATATGATTTATACTTAATGAGTATTTACAAAAAATTTGGAGAACCAAAGACATTATTGCAAGAAATATTAATGCATGGCGTAGCTATTCATTTTGAAAAGACACTTACAAAATTCTCTTTGTCAGAAGATTTTAAATTAAACCAAAAGGAAATTAACACTTTAATTGATAAAAACAAACGTTTTTTTAAACTAAAAAATTACAATCCAGATAAATGGTTTTACAACCATAAGAATAAACCAGCTTTTATTGGCAGGGTAATTGGCTATTTTCTTATAGAAAATTATTTGAAAGAACATAAAGACAAAAAACTTGAGACCCTCTTGAAACTTAGTCCAAATAAACTTGAAAAACTCATTTAACTATAAAAACAGTCTAACTAAGGCTGTTTTTTCATGGACTTTATAAACTTTCAACTAAATTACCTTGACAAAAAGACTTTTTCCTGATATATTCGACTGTTATATTGCTGGGTAGTTCCCAGCTTTGTAGCACAGCCCTCGGGAGGGGCTTCTGGATATGATAAACAAATTCTTCAAGTTGCTCGTTTTCTATCTTCTTCTCCTAAACCTATTGTTCGTCAAGAGAATCCTCCAAGTCTTGACGTACAATGTGGGGAAGATCGATATCTCCAAAATGAACGATCCTCTTCCGAACGAATGGTTCTTTGTCTTTAGTATCGTGGGGGTTCTTCTTCTGATATTTATGAAAGAAAAATGAAGAAGCCCCCTCGGAGAAGAGAACCTCGCCCCCGGTCGGCGCGTTTCGCAAGAAACGTTGCTGACCGGGGGCTTCTGCATTTTTGAATAAAATTAAATTTGTTTATATTCGTTTAATTCATTATATCTGTGTTCTATTGTTAGTTTAATAGAACGCGAATTGAACTAATCTAACGAATTTAAACGAATTCACTATTTACACCCTCCAAACTAAGAACTCTAAACAATGAACTGTTTTGTCCCTTGACTTTTTACCTCTTTTTCCCTATAATCTACCTATTAATTCAGTTATTCTTAATATATAAGTAGTTATGCTTACACTACTCCTTATCGGACCAGCCGTTTTGGCGATTGGTTACGGTATCTTCTTAATTCAATGGATAAACAAGAAGCCAACAGGCTCTGAACGCATGCAAAATATTGCTCGCGCTATCCAAGAGGGCGCCAAAGCGTATTTGGCTCGTCAATATAGGACTATTTCTTATGTTGCAATACTAGTTTTCGTAATCCTTTGGGTGTTTCTAGGTTTAAAAACAGGTCTAGGCTTCCTAGTTGGAGCTCTTTTCTCTGGAATCGCTGGTTTTGTGGGTATGAATGTATCTGTCAAAGCCAATGTACGTACTACAGAAGCTGCTAAAAAGGGTTTGAAAGAAGCTCTTGATGTTGCTGTAAAAGGTGGTACTGTTACAGGTCTTCTAGTAGTCGGTCTTGGACTTTTGGGAGTTGCTGGTTTCTATTTATTGACCAAAGATACTGATGCTCTTATTGGTCTTGCTTTTGGTGGTAGTCTTATTTCTATCTTTGCTCGTATCGGTGGTGGTATTTTTACCAAAGCTGCAGACGTCGGAGCTGACTTAGTCGGAAAAGTAGAAAAAGGTATCCCAGAAGATGATCCTCGTAATCCAGCTGTAATCGCTGACAACGTTGGTGACAACGTCGGTGATTGTGCTGGTATGGCTGCTGACTTGTTCGAAACTTATGCAGTAACTGCTGTTGCAGCTATTGTCTTAGGCGCTCTTACTTTCGTAGGTACTACTGCTGGAATTATTTTCCCTTTAATGCTTGGCGCTGTTTCTATCATCGCTTCTATCGCAGGTTCATTCTTTATCAGATTAGGAAAAAAGAAAAACATCATGGGAGCCTTGTACAAGGGTCTTATCATGTCTGGTCTATTTTCAATGGTTGGTTTCTTTTTCCTTAGTAGACATTATGCTGCTGACTTGAATCATACTACTATGGAAGTCTTCTGGACTACTGTAGTTGGTATCGTACTTACTGGTGCTATGGTTTGGATTACAGAATATTACACTTCAACCAAATATGCTCCTGTAAAACAAATTGCCAAATCTAGTGAAACAGGCCATGGTACCAATGTCATCACAGGTCTAGCAGTATCAATGAAATCAACTGCTTTGCCAGTACTCGCAATTGTCGCCGGTATGCTGGTTGCTTATCACTTCATGGGACTTTATGGTGTAGCTATCGCTGCTATGTCTATGCTTTCTCTTACAGGTATTGTCGTAGCAATTGACGCTTACGGTCCTATTACCGACAACGCTGGTGGTATTGCTGAAATGGCAGAACTTGGAGAAGAAGTAAGAAACGTCACAGATCCACTAGATGCTGTCGGAAACACCACAAAAGCTGTAACAAAAGGTTATGCTATCGCTTCAGCTGCTCTTGCTGCTCTAGTATTATTTGCAGATTTTACACACAAACTTGATGCGGAAGGTATCAGTACTGTATTTAGAATCGATGATCCAAAAGTTTTGACTGGTTTGTTTATTGGTGGACTTTTGCCTTACTTATTTGGTTCACTACTTATGCAATCTGTTGGTAAAGTTGCTGGTAGTGTAGTAGAAGAAGTTCGCAGACAATTCCGTGAAATAAAAGGTATCATGGAAGGTCAAGCAAAACCTGACTATGCAAAAACTGTGGATATCGTTACCAAAGGTGCTATTGGTCAAATGATTTTACCAGCACTTATTCCAGTTGTTGCTCCAATCCTTGTTGGTTATTTCTTAGGAGCTGCCGCTCTTGGTGGTTTGCTAGTTGGTACTATCGTTACAGGTTTGTTCGTAGCAATCTCTATGACTACTGGTGGTGGTGCTTGGGACAATGCTAAAAAATATATTGAAGAAGGTAACCATGGTGGCAAAGGAAGCTTCGCTCATCAAGCTGCTGTCACTGGTGACACTGTAGGTGACCCTTACAAAGACACAGCTGGCCCTGCAATCAATCCTATGATCAAAGTAGCTAACATTGTTGCTTTGCTGATAATTGGTATCTTAAAATAAAACACAACAACATTTAAACACAAAAAACACCGCCTAAAAGCGGTGTTTTAATTTATGGGTCTGGGTCTCGACCAAAGCAAAGACCCTTAACCTCCTTTTTATTCCTCCTGAACTTCCTCTGCCAAAGACAGTTTTCCTTCTTCTCCTCCTGACACCAAAGAAAGAGCTCCCCTCGAATCTCCAGAAGTTGGAGAAACAGAGACTGTTTTTTTTCTTTCTTATCATTCCATGGTTTATCAGTCATGCGACGTTTGTAGTCATAAACACACAACAAAGAAACCAAGAACATAAAAAGAGGAAAACCTATCATCTGAATCAGTAAAGCAACGGTACTGTCCAAATTTCACCTCCCAACAAAAAACTACATTAAAAAACCAATTTTGTCAATAATAAAACCCCGCCTTTCGCGAAAGGCGGGGTAATTTTTAAGTTTGGTCCGCGCGTGAGCTTGGACCGAACCTCCTTAGGTTTCGAGGACATTTGTATTTCCCTTTTCCAGGAACTCCACCACCGATTCAGGCCGAAACCCAAAAGTGGCAAGAAGCATCAAAACCCAAAAAAGGGACTCGAAAATACCTAACAGTATTTCAATAATTCCCATGTTTCACCTCCAAAACTAACAATACACCCAAAAAATATTCTCGTCAAAAATATGCAACATAAATCGTGAAACCTATAACATGTCAAAGATTAGTGCCTGCCCGCCGTAGCTTTAGCGAAGGAGGGTTAAGATTCGTGAACATTGACAAAAAGGCTAAACTATGCTATAATACTCCGTTCTCTCAACTGTGAGTGGACTGGCTTTTTAGCCAAAACACAATCTACTTTCGTGAGGTAAAAAGTGCTCACGAGCTATGACGTTTTCTGCGAAATCAGAACCTTCAACAACAACCGTCGCACGGTCATGGCGGCCAAGAGAGCCATCAACCGAGGTGTTGGAGCTCTCTTCGTCAGCATCAACGCCAAGAACCCGGATGATCGGGGACTCGTGCGCCAGGAGCTGATGGATAGTGCCATCGTCAGGTCCTTCCGCGGTGATCTCATCATCGAGGAGGACAAGACGACCTGGACCTGGTGCAATGCCCTCAACCGTGGCGTCGACCTGGCCCAGGAGATGGGGAAGCCCCTCTTCCTCTCCATGTCCGTCGAGGCCGAGATCAGCCAAGAGACCTTCAATCGGATGATCCACATCTTCAACGAGATGTCGGACATCGGAGCCGTTGGGACCTCCTTCTCCGGCTACAAGCTGGCTGAGGAGACAAACGCGTTCGTGCCCTACGATCTGGGTCGAACGTACAAGAATAACCTTCGCAACACCTGTGCGATGTGGCGCACCGACGTGTTCCAACGGGTCGGCAAGTTCGACCCGACCTGCGATGCGACGGGAGGGATGGAGGATACCGACCTCGTCGTCCGCATGCAGGTGGAAGCCGGACTCGACTTCTACGTCCTCCACGACAACACCCTTCTGCTCCTGCCCGGCTACCACGACCAGGCCGTCAAGGAGAAGAGGGAAATCGAGGCTGTTCTGGCCATCGTCGACCGCCTGAACGCCAAGTACAACGAGGCACAGAGGAGGAAGATGATGGGGGTCATCAACTTCCTCTACAGTGACAAACACCCGATCCTCGGCTAGAGGTTCGGCAAGGAGGGTAGGGGCGAATCGTAAAACATTCGCCCAGACTCAAAAACAGCTCAATATACTGGGCTGTTTTTGTTTACAAATATTCGTGATGATTAGTGTTAAGATTCGTGTTCATTGACATTTCCCTCCAAATAAGCTATATTACAGCCACTTTTAAACAAAAATCTGCGTAAATCTGCGTCATTATCTGCAGTAATCCGCGTTAATCAAAGAAGGTATGGAACACAAATCAAAAAAATTAGAAAATTCTCAAATGGAATTTACAGTGACTATCAGTCCAAAAGATTATCAAAAACATCTAGAAACAGCTTCTCAACGTATTTCCAATCGTGTTGCAATAAAAGGCTTCCGCAAAGGCAAAGCTCCTTTTGACATGGTAAAAAAAGAAATGGGTGAGATGAAACTTATGCAAGAAGCTCTAGAAGACATCATCCAAGAAAGTTTTTTCCAAGCTGTTAAGCTCGAAAAAGTAGATACTATCGGTATGCCAGAAATCAATGTTCAAAAGATGGCACCAGACAATGATATCGTCTACACTGCCAAAGTTGCTCTTGTTCCAAAAGTAACATTACCAAAACTTGACGACATCAAAATAAAAAGAACTGTAAAAAAAATCACAGACAAAGATGTCGATGAGACAATTGAAAATTTGCGTAAAATGCAAACCAAAGAAGTCTTAAAAGAAGGTAAAGCTACCAAAGATGACAAGATTGTTATCGATATGAATTTGTTTTTGGATGGAGTACCTATCGAAGGTGGTCAAGCCAATGACTATGGAGTACACTTATCAGAAAACCAACACATCCCAGGTTTCAATGAAGCTCTTATTGATTTGCAAAAAGATGATGAAAAAGAATTCGATCTTCCTTTTCCAGAAAATTATCACAGTCAACAACTTGCAGGAAATACTGGGAAATTCAAAGTAAAAGTAAAAGATGTTTTTACCAAAACTTTACCAGAAGTTGATGAAGCTTTTGCCAAAGCTCTTGGACAAGAAAGTGTTGCCAAACTTCGTGAATTGATAAAAGAAAATCTTAGTCATGAAGCCGAACACAAAGCTGACGAAGTAGCTGAAATTGAAATGTTTGAAACACTTATCAAAGCAAGTAAATTTGATGAAATGCCAGAAGTACTAGTTGACGCTGAACGCAAAAAAATGTTTTACGAATTACGTAGTGATTTGGAAAAACATGGTGTCAGTATTGATCAATATTTACAAGATATCAAAAAAAGTGAAAAAGATTTGGAAGCAGATTTCAAAGCCAAAGCAACAGACAGAGCCAAAGCTTCAGTATTGTCTCGTGAAGTAGCTCTAGAAAATAAACTAGAAGTAAGTAAAGAAGAATTGGATGCCGAAGTAAAAAACTTACGTGAATATTATAAAGAAACTCCAGAATATTTGGAAAATCTAAAAAAACCAGAAGTAATTGATTCTATTCACAACATGCTTCTAAATAAAAAAGTTGTTGCTTTCTTAGCTGACAAATTGGTAGATGGTAAAAGACATATTCATGAAGAACATTCTCATGGACATGCTATGGCAGAAGAAGATCATGAAGATCACACTAGTCATAATCACTAAAAAATATTTGAAAGTAAAAAACGTCCTTATTGCTGAGGACGTTTTTAATTTAGAAATTTTAAAACAATTTTTAAATTTTAAAATATAGAAGCAAAAGAATTAAAATAATGATATTGCTATATTTTTTTATACTACATACAAATATAATTGTTCATTATCTAGCAACGCGCAATAACTTTTTACATGTTTAATCTACTTAAAAAACCTTATAAAAAAGCAAGAGGACGTGTGGCAGCACGTCCTTGTTTTTGGTTTTTATCTCATGTGTTAGTATCGTCTGCCAACGATACTCGATCTTCTCAGCTCTTGATGGGCTGGACGACCTCGAAGACCACCTTCTTGGCACGATCGTAGACCGCACGGATGGTCGCCTTCTCGTCGATCTTGACCTTCAGGCCGTTGTCCACCACCCAGGGGTAGTAAACCGTCGGAAAGAAGTTGTCCTCCGCGGAAGTAGGCGCTCCAAACACGGAATCGTCACGGGTCAGGTCGAAGAACCTACCCATGGTCGGCGTGACGAGGGACTTCATATTCTTCCACGGGACGACGGCCTCGACCCAGTACCGGGTGAGGTAATCACTCCCCGCCACGATCTCGCTCTTGAGCTTGAGGTACTTCGAAAAGTCGACGTAGCGGAAGAGGTACTCACCGATGTTCTTCGCAGTGTCGCGCATCTGGAGAGGGCGACTGCCCACCCCATCCTCGACGAAGACCAGGTCACCAGCGTTCTGCCCCGAGCTCACCTTGACCCGCTTCTTGAGCGGCAAGGTGACCTCGAAGACCTGAGCCTCGACCTTCTTCTCGCTCTTGAACATGCGAGGGGAAGGCTTGACCATCAGCTGAGTGATCTGAATGGTGAGGGCACGGCCGTCCTTGGCCGGGAAGATCACGGCATCGTTGGCCGGAACGTTCAGCTTGATCCAGGTCTCCTCACCACCACCAGCCAAAGCCGACGACGAGAGAAACAAGAACACGAAAAAGCTCAACGCGAGCTTGAAAGGAACCCGCATGGTAAAACCCTCCTAAGGTTTACGGGAAAATGCGACACCGATATGATGCCACACTCTTTTTTCAAAAAACATTTCTTAAAAAAAGACTATGGTATCCTAAAAGGAGGATAAACTAAATTAGCACAAAAAAGACTCTTTTGTCAAGAGTCCCACTTAATATAAAACAATTTATTTATACTTCTATCTCCACTACCTTATTTTTACTCGTCTCACCTTTCACAATCTTAATCTTCGATTTAGCGACTTTATATTCTTTACTTAGTATTTCTATCAACTTCTTATTAGCTTCGCCGTCTACAGGTGGGGAAGTTAGTTTTACCTTCAATTCCGTATCAGATAACTTTATAATCTTATTTAAAGAAGATTTAGGTATTACTTTGATGTTTAGACGCATAAAACCTTTTTACTTTATAACTTTATGAACTTTTAACTTTAAAAACTACTTCGGAAGATCCACACCACCCTTTGACCAAGGGTTACAACGTACTATTCTCCACAAAGTTTTAGGAATTCCCTTTATTAAGCCTTTTTTCTCAATTATGCTATAACCATATACACTACAAGTAGGATAAAAACGGCAATATCCATGTGGATGTCTTTTTTTGAACCAACCATGATCTGGAGACAAAGTCTTCTGATAAAGACGTATCAAGAGTAAAATAGGTATACGTGGTAAATATGTAATTTTGTACTTCATAGAGCCAAAAATTATAATTAGTAACAGTTGTGTTTTGTAGTATATCTCTGTTAACAACTATGTTAATAATGTTGATAAGTTGTTCCAAACAATGCACTGTTTGTAGATAAATTGTGATTTTGTAAAACAGCTGTGGAAAAGTATATTTTATTTTTTAGCTTATTTTAGCTAAAAAACGTAATTAATATAGGCTTTATAACAGTCCACACATAATTATCCACAATTATTAAAGTTATACACACCCACAAAAGGCCCCTTTTCCAAAAATAGTCCCCAAAACTACCTACATATCCCCAAGCACTATTTCTAACTAAAACTAATATATTAAATATTAGCTTATATTAGCTATTTTTTTCAATTAATAACACCTATTTTTTAATTAACAATTATCCACATAGGGGATAAGTCCCTTCAAAATTTGATTTAGTAAAAATTAGAAAGAAAAGCAACAATACTACAGAAACAGTTCACTCTATTTTTTTAAAAATAAATATATTGGCTTAATTTAGTATAAAAACTAAATTAATAGTTTGGCTTTTTTGAGACAAAACAAAATATCTTCTTCTATTTTGTGATAATCAGCTTCCAAAATAACATTTTTAGCCATAAAACCAATTAGGAAGCCTGACTTTATTTTATTATCTTTAAGTAACAAACGTATTACCTCACGCATTTTACGTCTGACAGCATTACGCTTTACAGCACTTTTACTTATTTTGACTCCCACACTAAAACCGATCTTAAGATCTTCTAATTCAAATTTACGACGTGGATATTTTTTGGGCTCTATCTTCCAATACTTCATTGTCAAACTATTGGCACCAACAAAATTACCTTCTTTAAAAAGTACTTCCCATTCTTTGGTACCACGAAGTCGTTTGTCTTTGGCAAGCATAATAAATAATTTATATAGAGATTATAACACAAAAACCTCGTAGAAACGAGGTGTTTGTTAAAATTATGATAAAAACCAATTAACGTGTCTTTCTGGTACGTTTACCAGTTCTTTCGTCACTAACAGTCAATTTCTTTCTGCCTTTATCACGACGTCTTTTTAGAACACTGCGACCTACAGCTGTTTTCATTCTATCACGAAAACCATGGGTCTTTGCTCTTTTACGTTTTTTTGGTTGGTATGTTCTTTTTGGCATACTTTCGATTTAAATAATGTAGCTATATGATACTAAATACTAGGTTTTTTGTCAAGGGGATAGACTAACTAGCTATAAAAAGTATATAATACTTTAACTTCACTAAATAAAAAAATCATTTTTACTAAAACAAGCCATTTTTTTGTGAAGATATCCCCACCGTCCACAGCTTTTCCACAAACTGTACACTTTTGGCTATTTTTAGAGCATTTTTCAAATTAACAAAGTGTGTTAAAATAAGAAACATAATATAAATTTTGAAAAGTCTATGACTACTCATGAAATTTGGCAGGCCGTTCTAGCAGAATTTGAATTGTCTTTATCAAAAGCGAACTTTACAACTTGGTTCAAAAATACAGGCATTGCCAATTATGAGGAAGGTAAAGCACAAATATGTGTTCCCAATACTTTTACAAAAAGTTGGCTAGAAAAAAAACATCACTCACAAATAATAAAAATTTTGGAAAGAGTGACAGGTAAGCCAATCAAAAAAGTAGATTACGTTGTGGAAAATATCAAGAACATAAAAAATGAAGAATGCAAATTGTCCGAACAACAACCACAGATTTCTACAATAACAAATCCTCTTTATAATAACCAGAGAAAAAATACTTTGGTTCAACAATTTGGTCTTAATCCCAAATATACATTTGAGACATTTGTGGTTGGAAAAGGAAATGAGTTGGCTCACGCTGCATCTCAAGCTGTTGCTCGTAGACCTGGTGACACTTACAATCCTTTATTTATTTATGGAGGAGTAGGACTTGGTAAAACTCATTTAATCCAAGCCATAGGTCACACGATGCTTGAAACAAATCCTCAAGTAAAAATTCTTTACGTGAGTTCTGAAAAATTCACAAACGAATTTGTTTCTTCTGTAAAAGAAGGTCGTGCCAAAGAGTTCAAAGATAGATATCGCAATGTTGATTTACTTCTTATCGATGATATACAATTCATTGGTGGAAAAGAACAAACTCAAGAAGAATTTTTTCACACTTTCAATGAACTACACCAACAAGGTAAACAAGTAGTCCTTACAAGTGATCGTCCACCAAAAGCAATTCCTGCTCTTGAAGATAGATTACGAAGTAGATTTGAGTGGGGAATGATTGCAGATATTTCTGCTCCTGATTTAGAAACTCGTTTAGCTATTTTACAAAAGAAAGCTCAAGAAAAAGATTTTAAAATAAACGAAAGAATGATTCAATTTATTGCTACTCATGTTCAAAATAATATTCGTGAACTAGAAGGAGCTCTAAACAAAATCATAGCTTATCACGAACTAAAAAACATAGAGCCTACTGAAGAAACATTGAAACATGTTTTGTCCAGTTTCGAAGAACAAAACATGAAAAAATCTCTTACACCAAGAGAAGTTATAAATACTGTTGCTAGTTACTTTGATATATCTATTGATGATGTACTTGGTAAGAGTCGTGAAAAGAAACTAGCTTTTCCAAGACAAATAATAATGTTTTTACTTCGTGAAGAACTGAAACTATCTTATCCAAATATTGGAGATGAGTTGGGAGGAAGAGATCATACTACAGCCATGCATGCTCATTCTAAAATAGAAAAAAATATTGATCTAGATTTGAAATTAAAACAAGATTTAGAAATGATAAAACAAAGATTATATAGTAATGCCGTCTAATAATTTCTTTCATTGTCAAATTCCTCAAGAAACTTTTTGAGGAATCTATCAAAAAAAGAAAAATAAATATCAAAAAACTGTACACAAAACTGTAGATAAACATCAAATAAGACTGTTAACAATAAAAATTAAATACACAGTGAATCCACAGAAAAAATGAACAAAAAAAGTTATCCAAAATCAACCAACATTTTACAACACACATTATAAACAACTACCAACAACAAATTATTGCTCAACAAAAACAAAATAACCACTTTTCCACTCTGTACACAGGCCCTATAGTTTACTACTGGTTATATAAATATATATATACTAATAAAACAACAAACATATGAAATTCACATGCACAAAAGAAAACCTAGAATATTCTTTGAGTCTCGTGAGTTCTCTAGCTAGTAAACATACAAACTTACCAATCCTGAGTAACGTGCTAATAAAAGCAACTGATTCAGGGATAGAAATAAGTTCCACTAACTTGGAGATAGCTATCAAAACACAGCTACGTGCCATGGTAGAACAAACTGGTTCTTTTACCGTCCCTGCAAAAACTCTGACTGACTATGTCCGTCTGCTTACCAACGAGCAAGTAGAAATTAGTTTGTCAGAAAATGAACTCTTGGTAACCTGTGGCAATTCAAGTACAAAAATAAAAGGTTCTTCTGATGAAGATTATCCTATTTTGCCCGAAGTAGAAGAAATAAATTCTTATGTTTTGAAAGTAGACGATTTGAAAAGTGCTATCAGCAAAGTAATAATTGCTGTAGCAAAAAATGAAATTCGTCCGGAACTGTCAGGTCTTTTTTGTTCATTTTTTACTGAAAAATTTGAAGGAATGATTTTGGCAGCTACTGATTCTTATCGATTAGCCGAAGCACGTCTGAAAGTCTCACAAGGGGAAACTAGAGAGGTAAAATGTATTATACCGTCTAGGGTCGCTTATGAGATAAACAGGCTCTTACAAGCTGCCAAAAGCCATGGAGGTGAAGAAAATGTACGTTTTTGGGTAAGTGAAAATCAGATAGCTATTCGCTATGATAATTTCGAGATGACTAGTCGTCTTATCGAAGGTCGTTATCCTGATTATACTCAAATTATCCCAAATGATTTCAAAACCTCAGCTACCTTTCCACTCGACGTCATGGTGAACAAAATAAAAGCTGCTAGTTTATTTACTTCTTCTGGTGTAAATGCTGTTTCTTTTGATCTAAATGTAAAAGAAAAAAATATAGATGTCTCTTCTTCTAGTACACAAGCAGGTGAACATACTTCTGCTATTGATGTAGAAATTGAAGGAGAAGAAAATTCAATATTACTCAATCACAGTTATGTGTTAGATGGACTTTCTCATATGGAAAGTGAACACGTTGTCTTTGGTGTAAATAGCAAAGACTCTCCTTGTATTTTTCGTCCTGAAGGCAAAGATAATTATTTGTATATTGTCATGCCTATTCGTCAGTAATTTTTAAATACTAAATCTTTCCCATCTTGGGAAGATTGTGGTTTTTAAAATTACATTGAAATTTGTTTAAAACAAAAACAATTCCAACTTATCGGAATTGTTTTTGTGGTTTTAATTATGTTTTATATATTAAATAATTTATTATTTAATAAGCAGTTGTTCTTGTTAAGTGATAAGGTCTGTCTTCTGGAAAATCTTTTCTACCTTCTAACCATAAAGAATCATTGATTTGAATTGCTGTTATGTTTGGAAAATTTTCTTGTACTTTTTGTTTGATAATTTCATTGGCCCAGACAGTGTTTGCTCTGATTTCAATTTCTTCCTCACTATTTTTTTCTAATTCAATTTTATTGTCTATCTTGTGACTTAGAGATTCATCATATTCTAAAATACCAAGCCTGCGTAAAACAAAAGGAACTTTATAATCAGCACAAGCTGTAAGTTTGTTTGTATTTTTTATCTGACAAAATTCTTCTCTACAAACTTGAGATATATCATTGATAAGGACTTGTGCTCTTTTATAAAAATATATTTTTTCTCCTTTATAAGTAGCCTCATCTTGAAAAGATGGGAAATATTTTATTAGTAAATCTAATAATTTTTGTGAATCATTTTGTGTTTGCTTTATTAAATTAGAAAAACTTCCTGAAAAATTTTCTAATAAACTTTTTCCTATCTCTCTAACAATTTGCAATCTTTCTTTAAATAAAGGTATTTGTATATTACCTTCCAAAATTTTTGCAAAATCATTTTCGTCTATTTCTGATAAATATTTGGCATCTAAAATTGGAAAATTGTTTTCTAGTGCTTTACCAAGAGAAGTAATCATACAATATGAACCTCCTTTTATTTCTTTGTCTTTGTAAGTTATTTGCCATTTTGGTTTGCCCCAATAAGAAAAATTTATGGAATTAAAAATTAATAGAAAATTTAGAAGTTCTTCTGTTTTTATTTTTGTTAGAGTAAAAGGAGAATTAGCAAACCAGTGAGTGACATTTTTTTGTAAAAAATTATTAGAAAATTCAATTATTTTATTTTCATTTATTTTTACATGTTGTGATTGTTCACTTACAAAGTGACAAGATTCTAATATTTTATTCATATTATTTTTATTATCAATCAATTATAATATAGAGTATTAAATTTGTAAAACAAAACAAAAACCACCGTTTGTACGATGGTTTTTTATTTTTTATTTTATCTCAGTATTCACACTTGTTACACTTATATTATCATCTTGATCTAGAGTTTCTGCTATTAGTTTGTATTGACCTTTGGCAGGAGCTTCTCTCCAGTTTATAATCAACTGATTGTTTATTAGATTTCCAAAATTTGTTACTTCTCCAATCAAATTTTTATTTATACCTTGTTCATAATATAGGGATACTTTTTGGAAACTTTCCAATTTTATTGGTTTGAGTACAATAGCTTTTGGAAAATTGGAAATTTCAATAGAACTATAATCTCCTTGAAAGATGGCTTGAGATTTTACTTCTTCAGCGCTTAAACTGAATTTTACATCTTGATATCTTTTGTTGCCAATATCATCTTCTACAATTATTGTTAGTTTGTGTTCACCAGGACTTTGTTCTTGCATGTAGTAGTGTAAGTTGAAAGGGTGTGATGTCTCTACTCCAACATAGACATCATCTATTTTATAACTTACTTTGGCAACACCTCTTGGTGCACTAAAACGAATATCAGTATCAAGCTGTCTGTCGTACACATTTTGTCCTTCAGTAGGGTACACAACCTCCATACTTGGTATAAGATCTAGACTGTGGGCATCATCATATTCTGTTGGTGGTTCATCGAAGCTAAAATTCCAATCAGGGTTTGCTTCTTTGTTTCTTGTTATCCAATCTTGTATACCTTGTTCCCAAGCTTCATACTGTGGATCGCTAGCTGGATTTTCTGGTGCGTCTCCACGAGGATCATCTTTTTTCACGTAGTAAAGAATAGAATGTGGTTGGATAAAAGTCTTTTCTTCTATATATTCGGCAGGTGTAGAACTTGTTGCAATTTTGCCTGTGGCTTTGTCTACTTGAAGAGTAATTTTACCACCTTCTGATCCTCGGAGTACTGGTTTTTGTGCATCATTTTCTGGTAAAGCTGGGAAGCTTTCAACAGCAGATCCTTCCAAAGCTTGTTTCATATAACTATTCCAAATTTTGGCAGCGACCATACTACCACCAAAACCACGTTTCATAGGAGTATTATCTGTATTTCCTGCCCAGACACCGGTGACAATTGATGGTGTATATCCAATTGTCCAAGCATCTACATAACCATTTGTGGTACCTGTTTTGGCCGCTACAGGTCTACCTGGCAATGTTAGCACTCCACCTGCTCCAAAAGCATAAGCACGTGCAGGATCATCACTCAAAATGTTGGAGATACTATCAGCTACTTTTTCATCGAGCACTCTTTCACCTTTTTGATTTTTCCATTCTTCCAAAACTTTGCCGTTGGAATCTTCCACTTTTAGAATACTATTGATATCGTGTCTATAACCTCTATCTGCAAAAACAGCAAAGGCATTTGTATGTTCAATAAGTTTTACTTCTCCTCCACCAAGAACAAGTGACAAACCAAAGTTTCCATTACTCAAAGTGGTATAACCCATTTTTTCAGAAAATTTTTCTGCACCACCTTCTCCAACTAGATACATCATTTTGACAGCTGGAATATTTAGAGATCCTTGTAGTGCTTGGCGAACAGTGATAGGACCATGCTCTTTCAAATCATAATTTTTTGGAATGTAATCTCTTCCAGAAGAAGCAAAATTGGTAACTGTATCAAAGAGGACTGTGTCTGGTGTATAACCTTTTTCAAACCCTGCGGCATAGACAATTGGTTTGAAAGAAGAACCTGGTTGTCTATTTCCTAGTGTAGCTACATTGAATTGTCCATCTATTGAATCATCAAAAAAATCTTTGGAACCTATCATGGCTAAAATTTGTCCTGTTTTTGGATCGATAGAAACAAGAGATGTGTTGTCGGCATCTGCAGCGGATAATATATCGCCAGCTTCTTCGTCTATTACTTTTTGAGCGACTTCTTGTTTGTCCCAATCTAGAGTTGTAATAACTTTTAGACCACCTGTGTCTACGGTACTTTCTCCATATTTTGAAACCAATTGTTCTTTGACATAAAGAACAAAGTGAGGTGCTTCAATATTATTGAAAGTTTGTTTTATTATCAATTCTTCTGCCTGAGCCTCTTCCATAGCTTCTTTTGTGATGTAGCCTTCAGCTTGCATTCTACTCAATACAAAGTCACGGCGTTTTTTTAGAGCTTCATGATTGTTTAGATATGTTGAAGGTGCTTTTGGTAGACCTGCTAAGGTAGCTGATTCAGCTAGATCAAGTTCACTGACATGTTTACCAAAATAACTTTGGGATGCGGACTCTACACCATAGTTGCTAGAACCATAAGGAATTTCGTTGAAATAAATTTTTAGTATTTGATCTTTGCTATATTTTTGTTCTAGCTTGATAGTCATTACGGCTTCTTTTATTTTACGTAAGATAGAATGTTCATTGGTAAGAATAGCATTTTTGACAAGTTGTTGTGTTAGTGTGGAAGCACCACTACCAATACTTTTTTTGGTGAAAATACCGACTATAATAGAACGTAAAATGGACATAGGTCTAATACCTTTGTGTTCATAAAATTTTGTATCTTCTGTTGCTACTAAACCATTTATTAAATCTTTTGGAATCTTATCTAATTCTACAATTGTACGTTTTTCATCACCAAATATTTCATAGAGAAGATGTTCACCTGTTCTATCATAAATCTTGGTACTTTGAGCTACTGTTCTATCTGTGAGTTTGTCTGGATCTGGTAGATCTTTACTAACCCAAGCTGTAAGTATTGTGAGAAATAAAAAACTAAAAACAGCAACGAAAAGAGAAAAATATATTACAAATTTTTTGATTTTTCTTTTTAGTTCAGAATCTTTTTTGTTTTTATTTTTTTTATTTTTTAAATAGCCGTAGGAACGCTTATTTAGTTGTGGAATAGGCATAAAATTGTTTTCTAAATTCTTAAAATTGAGAGTCAGAAATTTGACAATCAATTGTTGATATTGTATCAGACTATTGACAAAAACACCATATTATGGTACAATAGGGCGTCGGTAAATAAAGGTACTTTGATTATAAGGTATCTTTTTGTTTTAGAGGATTCCATTTCTTTGAAACAATGAATTTTTACCTAAAATAAGCAAAAATATGAAATTTTCTTTCAAAAAAGTGCTAAGTAGACAGGTTTTTGAGGTAAGTATTTCGTTTGTTATTGTTATCTCTTTCTTTACAAGTACTCTATTACCTCAAGTTGTAGATGCTCAAACTGGATTTTTCGCTAATCTTAGCGGAATATTCTCAAAAGATGATATTTCTGAAGAAATTTTAGAAAATTCAGCTCTTTTCCCAGATCTTGAAGACGCTGAACCAAGAAAAATAGTTTATTCTGTCATGACCGCTTACTCTAGTGAAGCTGCTCAAACAGATGATTCACCTTGTATCCCTGCTGATTATAAATATAATTTGTGTGAACATTACGAACAAGAAGGTGAACAAAATAGTATTGCTGCCAACTTTTTGCCTATGGGTACAAAAGTACGTTTTCCAGATCTATATGGTGATAAAATCTTCGTTGTTCGTGATCGTATGAATGCTAGATATGGATATGGTAGAGGAGATATTTGGATGCCTACCAAGGCTGAAGCTATTTCTTTTGGGGTCAAAAGAGTGAAGATGGAAATCTTTTATAGATAAAATTCACGAAAACATAAAAACACTAAAACAAAAAAACAATCCCAATAAAATTGGGATTGTTTTTATTTTGAAATTTTGATATTAAAAACTGTTTGGAAATTAAAAATTCCTAAATTTAGGAATTTTTATAGAGGTACCGGCGAGAATCGCCCCGCCCTTCGCGAAGGGCGGGGGTTGCAGACTCTGCTTTAATTTTAAGTTTGTTTGGAGGTACCGGCGAGAATCGAACTCACGAATAGAGGTTTTGCAGACCCCTGCCTTACCGCTTGGCTACGGTACCATAATATTTTTTACCCAGCTATGATAACACAAAATCTTTTTAATTTCAATAGTTTACAATTTGTAAAGATAATCTTAACAAAAAGTTATATACATGTTATAGTATGCTGTTCCGTTTTATACGGATAAGTACATTACAAAAGATAGTTTTAGTGGAGTTTTTTGTCGGTAGGGGATTTTTGTTTCTTTTTTTAAGATATAGAAATCCCCATTCCGACAGGATAATTCTGTTCGGATTTTACTTTCCAGGGGGAAAGGAGTTTGCCGTGATTCTCAATTTCCGTTTCTTGAGCACTCTCGTGCTCATGGCGTTCTTCGTCCTCGTCTCGGCTTGCCGATCGGGTGAAGAGGATACTTTCAACAAAGAACTGCTGAGCAACTCGGCTACGGTCGTCAAGCAGCCAAAACCTCAGTGGGGAGGCGCCAAGGAAGACCGCGACCAGTGGGGTGAGAGCTCCAAGCCGGAGATGGTTGAGTGCCCTCTCGACCACAATAACCGGTTCAATAAACATTGGGATATGGTGTCCTCTGACACTTGTCTGGCGCGTGTTCGTCATTCTTCCCCCTCCTACCTCAAGCTACAGCAGGAGAACGACGAGCGTGTCAAGTTGGAGGCACAGCAGAAGACTCATGAAGAGCATGAGAAGGCTCGTCGCATCGAAGAAAGGAAGGTGCTCGTAGAGCGTCTCAAGACTTGCTTCGACAAGGAAGATAGTCGTCCTCAGTGGCGACAGGATGTCGAGTTTGGACTTCGTGCCAAGGACGTTCTTCTCGAGGTGCAGTACGACGACTACGTCGACAGCAAGGTCTATCCCTGCTATGACGACGCGAGGCTCTGCGTCAAGGATGTCGAGGGCTGTGAGCTCGTCGAGCAGTCCAAGAAGTACAACCTCGAGCGAGACAAGAACTTCGTCGCGCTTATTTGGAAGATTCTCAACTCCAAGGAGGAGATCGCTCCCCGACAGTTCTGTTGGGATGGATGCTCGGTCTTCTCGCGTGGTGATCTCGCTCGTAAGACGATGGTTGTCATGGAGAAGTACGGGTGGACGCCTGAGGACTTCGGCTCCAAGACCGATGACTTCGTGGTGGCCATCAAGAAGAGTTATCAAGAGGCCTTCAAGTTCGCCACCCAGGACATTGAAGTCGTCTTCAAATGCAAAAAGGACGACCAGGAGGGAGTATTCCTCGACGAGGATTGTCAGTTTCTCGAAACTGAGCAATCCGATGTTTTGTCGGCTCTCTGTGACGAGTTCTTGAGAACGGCTTCCTTTGCTGGGCTGACCTCTGAGCAGATCAGCAAGCTCCATTGTGAGGGTTTTGACGAGTAGATCGTCGACATTCTCCATCTAGACTATCTTTTGGAGGGGAGAACGGTAAACAGTGTAATATCTGTCCCGTTTTCCCATTCCATTCGACTATCTTTTTTATAAATTAGAAAAGATTGAGAAACAAAAAACTGCCTTAAAAAAGACGGTTTTTTGTTTTAGAGTAATTATTTTCTTTGAATTATTATGTCAATAAAAGGTTGAAAAATATCTTAAAATGAGTTATACTGCATCTCACTTATGAATAAGACTTTTTACAAGCTATTGTTGTCTTTGTTGAAGGGCTTGGTTTTTTTGAAGAGAGCCTTGTTTTGGGTACTTGGATTTGTATGGAAGTTTTTACTTCTTATCAATGATTTGTATAAACATACCTTGGGTTTTGCTATTTTTAAAATATTTTTTTATATAAAAAAATATTTTAATAAGTTTCGTTTTTTCAAACAAGAAAGTAAAATAGAATTTTTTGGTCGTAGAGGAACACTACAATTAGCTTTTTTTGTAGTGTTTTTTATTATTATGATTCCACATACTCGTTTGTATAGTAAAGGCTTGGGAGAAATACCTGGTAGAAATTCTCTTTTTTATAGTGTTATTGATCATGGTGATCAAGATTTTTATGAAGATGAAATAGTAAATGTAGATATAAATGCTGGTCAAACGTCTATTGGTATTGATTGGAAATCGGGTAGTGTTTCTTCTCAAGATTTGAAAGAAGCTACAGGACAAAATAATTCAAACCAAGATTTGTTGGCACTCACTTCTGGTGGAACAGCTGTAACCAAACCAACTATAATACCTGGTGCTACTATTGTCTCAAATAATACTAACAATGATACTCAAATAATAAAAAATGGTTCGACAGAAATAAAAGAATATACCGTCCAAAATGGAGATGTGATTGGTGCTATTGCCGAAAAATTTGGTATTAGTGTTAGTACTATTTTGTGGGCCAATAATTTAAATAGTCGTTCCTATATTCGACCTGGACAGGTACTAACAATTTTACCAACTGACGGAGTCACACACAAAGTAGTTGGTGGAGATACTGTTTCAAAAATTGCGAGACTCTATGATGCAGAAAGTGAAGATATTATAAAATTCAATAAATTAGAAGAAGGTGGTGCGGATATTGTAATAGGAGAAATGCTTATAATTCCTGGTGGAGAAAAACAAATAGCCGTAGTTGCTCCTTCTAAAACCACTGTGGTAACTCGTCCTTCTTCTTTTGACAATGTTGTACCTGTTTCTTCTCCGGAGACACCTGCTGGCTCTGGTTATTTGTGGCCAACCGATGCTCGTATTATTACTCAATATTTTGGTCTTACTCACAATGCTATTGATATTGCTGGACCTATTGGTACGAGAATTTATGCAACAAAAGCGGGTAAAGTGATTACTTCACAATGTGGTTACAATGGTGGTTATGGTTGTTATGTTAAGATTGATCATGGTAATGGAGTAATATCACTTTATGGTCATGCTTCAAAACTTCTGGTTAATCTCGGGGACTATGTTACTCAAGGTCAAAATATCATGTTGATGGGTTCTACTGGACGTTCTACTGGTCCTCATGTTCATTTTGAAATTCGTGTCAACGGACGAACGCAAAATCCTTTGTCTTATGTGAGAAAGCCGTAACGTGAGTTTATAAAGTTTTAAACTAAAAACAAAGACCACTATATTATTTAGAGTGGTCTTTTTTTGTGAAAAATAATTTGATTTTAACTTTCTTCCAAAATTATTTTGTTTTGAAAGGTTCCTTTTTCTTCAGCTTTTGATTGTCTTGTTTTTTCTATATTTTCTTTGTCTATATTATACAAATCGCAAAGAGCTAAAATTACTTCTTCTATATCAGCAAGTTCTTCTACATTTTTATCTGTCAAAAATTCTGTGACTTCTTCTTGTAATTTTTTTAGAAGTTTTTCTTCGTATTCTTTTTCATCAGCAATATGAATTTTGTATTTTACTTTTTTATCATCCAAAATTTTTGGAATTTTGTCACGGATTAGTTTGTTGTATTTCATAAAAATTTAAATTATATAAAAAGTATATCTTTATTTATCTTGATGTGTCAAATAAAATTAAACAAACAAAAAAAGAACTTTTTGGTTCTTATATTTTTTATGGGGGTGCCTGCGAGGAAAAAGAAAAGTTCTCTTTCCTCGCAGGACTTGGTTGTTGGTCCCTGTTTAGTTGTGTGTGATCCACTGGTAGCAATACTTAATGATTTTTTTGATGTTAAAAAAACTTTGTGTTATAATCAAATAAATTTTACAAATTAATTTTTTAAGGAGGGCATATGGATAAAAGATTTTTTGTTATAAAAAAATTTTATTTTTTAATTTTGGTTACACTCTTTTTGAGTGTTTTTTTATTTATTAATTTTGTGCGAGGTTCAAATAATGATATTGTCATCACTGAAATTTGTCCGACTGGTTGTGCCAGTAGTGGTGAACAGTGGATAGAAATTTATAACAAAGGTAGTGAAGATGTCGATTTGTCTGGTTGGCGTTTTTGGGAAGCTGAAACTAACCATACACTAAGTATTAGTGTGAGTAGTACGATTCAAAGTTTTGTTTTGTCACCAGGAAGTTACGCTATAATCTCGCAAAATGATATTACATTTTTTGATTTGCACCCAGAAGTTTCAATTTTGGTTTTAGATAGCTCTTGGAGTACTTTAAATAAAAGTGGTGAAGAAATTGGGATAAAAATGGGTAGTGGAGATAGTGAATTCATTGAAAAATTTATTTATAAGTCAATTGAAAATAATTTTTCTTTAGAAAAAATTGATTACAATATTAATTCAACTGACGAAAATAATTGGAAAGAGCATCCTGATGGAAATACTGTTGGAGGAAAGAATTATTGGTTTGTTGCAAATAATGATAACGACACAAATATTGTACCTGTTACCAAAATTATTACCAATGGTACAGATTTTAAAATTGGAGAAGAAATAAATTTTGATGGTAGTCATTCGAGAGATAGTGATGGTCAAATTGTAGATTATAAATGGATTTTCGATAATAATACTTTGGCGACAAGCTCTGTTTTTTCTTACATCTTTCAAACAGTTGGACAATATGAAATTAGATTAGAGGTAACTGATAATGATGGAGCAAAAGCGAGTGATACTTTTAATTTAAATATTTTAGAAGATTCAACTACCTCAACTTTATCAATAGGAACAACGAGTACGGATAATATTTTTTATAATATTGTTATCAACGAATTTGTGAGCGATCCTGTTTTGGAAGAAGATGAGTGGATAGAAATTTATAATAATTCTACTTCAACAATAGATCTAATAAACTGGGAATTACATGAAGGTATCAAAGATAGTACTAGTACAAAAAAAATGAAAACTTTAGATAGTGTTTTGGAGGCTAATAGTTTTCTTGTTATTAATTTTAGTTCTAGTAAACTGAATAATTCAGGGGATAGAATTGTTTTTTATGATGATTTGGGAAATATTGTTGATCAAGTACGCTATGGAGATTGGATAGATCCAGATGATGAAAATTTGGCTGACAATGCACCTGCTACTTCAGATCCAAATGCAGTGGCGAGAATTGTAGATGGACAAAATATAGGAAATAATAAAAATGATTTTGCTGTAACAACTGAAAAAACACAAGGAGAACCAAATATTATCAAAGCACTTGTACCAGAATCAAATAATTCAAGCGGTGGAGGTGGTTCAAATTATACACCAATTAAAACTTACAGTCCGAAAAATATTTTGATAAATGAAATAGTTTCTGATCCTGCCGACGGTGAAGAAGAATTTGTTGAGTTGTATAACAACACTTCAGAAACTATAGATTTAACAAATTGGAAATTATCTGATGGAAGTGAAGCTGATACAATTTTGGATGGAGAAATATTGGCAAAAAAATATTTTGTTGTAGAAAAACCAAAAGGTAGTCTCAACAACGCGGGAGACTTAGTATTACTGACCGATCCTAGTGGACAAGAAATTGACAAAGTTGTCTATGGTACTTGGGATGACGGAAATATTTATGACAATGCTTCTCCTGCCAATGATCCTTATTCACTTATCAGAAAAGTAGAAGGTCAAGATTCTGACAATGATTATTATGATTTTGTAATTACTGATACTATCACCAAAAATGCCAAAAATATTTTTTCGATGAGTGGAGAAGAAAAAAGTTTAAATGAAAATATAATTTTACAAAGTAATATTGTTATCAATGAAGTCTTTCCCAATCCAAAAGGTAGTGATAGTGAAGATGAATTCATTGAACTCTTTAACAAAGGGCAAGAGACTTTAGACTTGAAAGATTGGCAACTATCTGATTCCACTAAGAAAAAATATACTATCAAGCAAGGAATTTTGAAACCAGGTGACTATTTTTTATTTAAACGTTCGATGACGGGTATTGCTCTCAATAATACAGGAGGAGACGAAGTAAAATTATATTCAGTGAGTGGCTCTGTAGTTGATCAAGTTAGTTATCCTGGTAGTGCAGAAGAAGACCTTAGTTATGTAAAAACTGAAGAGGGTAACTGGGTTTGGACGAGCAAAATCACTGCTGGCACTAAAAATATTATTGAAGGAAAAAGTGCTGAACCAATTATTGTAATTGATGCTGACACTGAAGTCGCTGTTAACGAGTGGGTAACTTTTGATGCTTCTGATACTGTTAGTCCTGATGGTAAAAAACTTAGTTTCAATTGGGATTTCGCTGATGGTACTGATGATGAAGGTGCGAGTGTGGAACACAAATTTAGAGAAGAAGGCGTTTACTCTGTAACTTTGAAAGTCGATGATGGCACAAATAGTACTGAAAAACAAATTATAGTTACTGTAAAACTTAGTAGTGATTTTGTAGGAGGTTACAATGGTATAAGTGATGTTTTCAATTTACAAATTTCAGAAATTTTACCAAATCCTACTGGTTCGGACACTACAGAATTTATTGAACTATATAATCTAACTGATGAAACTATAGATATTTCAGGTTTGAAACTTGACGATGAAGAAGGTGGCTCCAAAGCTTATACAATTCCTGATAACACAATTATTCTAGCTCATGAATACAAGGTTTTTGGAAGACAAGATACCAAGTTGGCTTTGAACAACACTAGTGATTCTGTTCGTATTCTTTATCCTGATGGGACAATAATCAATGAAATAAGATTCGATGATGTGGTAGAAGGGGCCTCTTATGTACGTGATAGCGAGGGATCTTGGCTTTGGACTAGTAACGTGACACCAGGAGCTGAAAATTTTGTAGCTGTTGTGCCACAAGTAAAAGGAACTAAAATTATTAAAGGAAAAAGTAACGACATCAAACCTATTATCAACACGACTTTGTCCAAAGTTCGAGATGAAGATATTGGAGACTTAGTCTTTGTGACTGGCACAGTAGCGGTCGAGCCAGGCGTAATGGGAACACAATATTTTTATATTGTAAATGAAGTGGCAGGGGTGCAAGTATATATGTATAGCAAAGATTTTCCAAAATTAGAAATTGGTGATGAAGTTGAAATTACTGGTGAAATCACTGAGAGTGGCAATGAAACGAGAATAAAACTGAAAGAAAAAAGTGATATCAAAAAAATAGGGCATACAGATTTACCACAAGGACAAGTGGTTGAATTGGCGAATATAGGAGAAAGTTTTGAAGGGAGTTTAATAAAAGTAAATGGGGAAATTACTGAAATAAAAACTTCTTATATGTATGTAGATGATGGAACAGAAGAAATAAAAGTCTATTTCAAAGCTGGATCTGGAATTAAAAAAGATGTTTTTCGTGAAGGTGACTTGGTTGTTGTCACTGGACTTTTGCACCAAACTAAAACAGAGTATCAGCTTTTACCACGTACACAAAATGATATTATGAAAACTGGTGTAACTGAAGATTTTGTGACAAAACAAGAACAAGCTAAGAATCAAGATAATGCTGATATGGTCGAAAAATATTTGACTGCGACAGCAGGAGGTGTGACAGCAATATTTTTTGGGTTGTTTGCCAAGAATAGTGGTGGTAAGTTTTGGGAGAAAGTGAGGGGCTTTTTGAGAAAGATTTTTAGTAAAAAATAATTTTATTATTTAGATAGTAGTTAACAATTATTAATTAATAATTAGTAATTATTAATTTTTTCTAGAAGTTTTTCTGATTTTTTGTTATAATATGTTTGTGATTTAAAATTTTTCATGATTGATAATATTTTTATACAAATTTCCGTACTACTTGGCATTACAGTGTCCGTGGCTTTTTTGATGCGTGTTTTGCGCCAGCCTTTACTTATTGCTTATTTGATAGCTGGTATTATTGCAGGGCCGTTATTTTTGAATTTATTACAAAGTGGTGGTCAGACTTTCGATGCTTTGGCAGAATTTGGTGTAGTTTTGCTTTTGTTTGTAGTTGGTCTTAGTTTGAATATACAACATATTAAAAGTATTGGTAAAGTAGCCGTGATTGCTGGACTAGCGCAGGTAATTTTTACAGCATCTTTAGGTTTTCTTATTTTGTTGGCCATGAAGTTTCCAGCTTCTTCAGCTATTTATTTGGCTTTAGCTTTGACTTTTTCTAGTACTATTATAATTGTTAAATTATTGGCTGACAAAAAGGATACTGAGAGTGTATATGGGCGCTATACGATTGGTCTCATGGTTGTACAAGACATTGTGGCTATTTTTCTTATGATGATAATTACTTCTCTTGGTCAAGGTAATAATATTTGGATAGAAATAGGTGAGCTCGTGGGTAAAATATTTATTTTAGTGGGTTTTGTAGGTTTTACGGCTAGATATATTGTCCCAAAAATTTTGCAAAGCGTGGCTAAGTCTGGAGAGTTTCTTTTTATTTTTACGTTGACCTGGTGTTTTGGTATTGCTAGTTTACTTTATTGGTTGGGCTTTTCACTAGAAATTGGTGCTATAGTGGCCGGACTGACTCTTGGCTCATCACCATTTCAATCAGAAATTTCTAGTCGTATTAAGCCTTTGCGAGATTTTTTTATTGTGATATTTTTTATCATTTTGGGTAGTGAGATGGCTTTAAGTAATTTGGGAGATATTTGGTTACCAGGTTTAGTTTTATCTCTTTTTATTTTGATTGGCAATCCTTTTGTTCTTTATTGGGCTTTTCGTTCCCAAAAATTTACCAGACGTAATAGTTTTTTAGCTGGTGTTACCGCCGCTCAGGTTAGTGAATTTGGTTTTGTGTTACTTATCGTGGGTAGAAATTTGGGGCATGTAATGGGAGCAGAATTGGAGGTCTTTACCATTGTGGCGTTGACCACTATTATTGTGTCTTCTTATTTGATTACTTATAGCGAGAAAATTTTTGAATTTTTGCGACCATTATTTAATCTGTTTGGGCCAGATAAGCATAGACAACGAGAAAAAAAACCAGAAATATTTAGCAACTGGGTTTTTGGCTACCATCGTATTGGTTGGAAAGTCTGTGAAGCCTTTTCGGAAAAAAATATGAAATATGCAGTAGTGGATTTCAATCCTGAAGCAGTGAAAACTTTGAAAAACAGAGGAATATCTGTATTTTTTGGGGATGTCAGTGATGTAGAATTTTTGGAGAGTCTTCCTTTGGAAAAAGCCAAGATGATAGTCTGTACTATACCAAGTGCTGAGGATCAAATAACTTTGTTTAAGCACATTAGAAAAATAAATAAGGGAGTGATTTTGGTGGGTAATTTGTATTATAATACTTATTTGGATGATTTGTATGAAGCAGGAGCTAATTATGTTATGATGACTCATTTGTTGGGTGGTAGCTGGATTGCTGAGGTTATCAAAAATAAAACTTGGACAGATAAGACCTTTCAAGATCTTCGTAAAGATCAAAAAGAAGAAATGAAACTTCACTTCACTTCAGGAATTAATGAGACAAAATAGGCTTGTGGAAGGAATAGTTATAAGTATTGACTTTTTATTACATTATTGATATAATTTTCTCGTCTAAAAAAGTCTTATATCTCTTATGTAATTCGTAGCTTTTATGAATTATCCAAAGATATATATGGGCCAGTAGCTCATCTGGTAGAGCGCCGCCCTTGCACGGCGGATGTGGCGGGTTCGAGTCCTGTCTGGTCCACAAGGCTTCGCTACGCTATGCCTTGTAAACTTATTAGTTTATAATATAGCGTTCGGAATTGATTAAGTTTATCAGTATATTTATGTTATATTTTGTTTATATAATAAAGTGTGCTGATGACTCTTTTTATATAGGCCTTACTTCAAATTTGAATAGACGAATAAAACAAAATTCCGATGGTATAAAAAGTTGTTTGTCTAGTAAACAAAAACCTGTAAAATTAGTTTTCTTTTCTGCTTTTCCAAATAAATATATTACTGCTAAGTTTGAGAAGTACTTAAAAACTCATTCTGGCAGGAATTTTCGTGGTAAACATTTTATATAGTTGCTTGCTCGGCAGAGCGAAGCGACGACGAGCCGAGGTAGCTCAGTGGTAGAGCAGTGGACTGAAAATCCTCGTGTCGGGAGTTCAATTCTCCCCCTCGGCACCAGTCTTCGTCAGGAGTATTTTCTCCTGACTACACCTGGTAAACGAATTTCTTTTTTAGAAATAGTTTACGAGGCGTAGCCTGATGAAATCAGGACGAAGCCTCGGAGTGTAGCTCAGTTGGCTAGAGCACTGCGTTTGGGACGCAGGGGTCGAAGGTTCAAGTCCTTTCACTCCGACAAATTTTATAAGAAACTTTCCAAAGATGGAAAGTTTTTTGTTAGACAAATATTTGAAATTGTTATAAAGTTAATGAAAATAATTTATAAATTTTAAAAATATGGATATAGAATTTGAAGCTACGTTTATTGATATAGATTTAGATATCTTTCGTAAAAAATTGAAAAGTGTCGGAGCCGAGTTAATCAATCCAGAACGATTGATGAAAAGAGTTGTTTTTGATCCACCTCAAGATATGGCGGGAGCTTGGTTGCGTGTACGTGATGAAGGTGACAAAATTACGATGAGTATCAAACAAGTTACAGGAAACAAAATCGATGAACAAAAAGAGACGGAGTTAATAATTGATAATTTTGAAGAGGGTGTGAAATTTTTGGAATCAATTGGTGGTAAGAAAAAATCTTACCAAGAAAACAAGAGAGAATCTTGGTTGTATAGAGAGGCTAAGATAGAGATTGATACTTGGCCTGGGCTTGAATCCTTTGTTGAAGTTGAGGCAAAGTCAGAAAAAATGGTAAAAAGTATTTCTGAAGATTTGGGATTGGACTTTTCAAAAGGACTTTTTGGTTCTGTTGAGATTGTATACAAAATAAAATTAGGAATACCTCCCAAAGTTATAAATGATGAAACACCAGAAATAACTTTTGAGAATCCACCATTACAATATAAATAATAATTTTTATATGTCAGACAAAAATACAAAATCATTATTCAAAGAAACCTACTTGTCAGTAATAAAAAATAGTGTTGGAACCAAAAGTTTTCAAAATTTTTATGCTAAAATAAATAATAAAAAACAAGATATTATGAATGGTGGAGAATTGTCTTGTGCTTTTTTTGTTTCTTCAATTACAACTATGTTTGGTTTATCTGCTAGAGTTCACGGAACTGTTGATAATGCTGTAAAAGATTTTTTAAATTTTGGTTGGGTTGAAATTAAAAAACCTCGTATTGGTGCAATTTTAATTTGGGAAGATTTGAATTTTGAAGGAGAGAAACACAAACATATTGGTTTTTATATTACAAAGGATGAGGCCATTAGTAATAATAGTGTGAAAAAAGTTCCACAAAAACACTCTTGGGATTTCAAAGGTAAGAGAAAAGTTGTAAAGATTTTGTGGAATGAAAAATTGAAATAATAATAAAAAAAGATTGAATTATAAATTTAATCTTTTTTTATTTCTTAATTTTATAACACTTAATTTATTATTCCACCTTCGCTCGATACTGCAAAGCTTCCGCCACATGCTCGGTGGCAATATCTTCTACTCCAGCAAGATCAGCAATTGTTCTGGCTAGTTTTAGGATTCTATGATAACTACGAGCAGAAAGATTCATGTGAGTAACAGCTTGTCTGAGTAAATCAATCGAATTATCATTTAGTTTACAAAAGTTTTTGATGTCTTTGTTTTTCATTTCGCTATTTGAACTATAAGAACTATTTTCAAATCTTTTGTTTTGAATTTCTCTAGCTTTTTCTACACGTTCACGAATTTTTTCTGAAGTCTCGGACATTGTGTCACCAGAAAGTTTTTCAAAAGGAACACGAGGTACTTCAACATGCAGGTCAATTCTATCGAGTAGGGGGCCACTGATTTTCTTTCTATACTTTTCTATTTGCAGTGGACTACAACTACAATTTTTATCAGGGTCGCTGGCATATCCACAAGGGCAAGGGTTTTGACTGGCAACTAGTGTAAAGCTCGCTGGGAAGCTCACAGTGCCTTGTGCGCGAGAAATAGTGACCACACCGTCTTCTAGTGGTTGTCTTAGATTTTCCAATACTAAGCGAGGGAATTCAGGAAATTCATCGAGGAAAAGTATGCCACGATGAGACAAAGAAATTTCGCCAGGTCTTGGATATTTTCCTCCACCAACTAGGGCGACAGCGGAAGCAGAGTGATGTGGTGTGCGAAATGGCCTTTGACTTATTATTGGTTTGTCTGGGGGGAGCATGCCCGCCACAGAATAGATTTTGGTGACCTCAATTGCTTCTTTGGTTGTCATTTGTGGCAGTATGGAAGGTAGAGTTCTTGCAAGCAAAGTTTTACCAGAACCAGGAGGTCCTGATAGTAAAATGTTGTGTCCACCGCTGGCCGCAATTTCCAAACCACGTTTGGCAAACTCTTGGCCTTTGACATAAGCCATGTCTAGTTCGTTGACAGGATTTTCAAACCATTCTTCTAGAGAAATGTTTTCCATTTTTTTTATTTCAGCTTCACCTAGAATATGGTTTATTACTTCTGCAAAAGTTTTTACAGGATAAATATTTATGCCATGAATGATAGCAGCCTCTTTAGCATTGGCTTCTGGGACAAAAATATTTTTATAACCTTTGTCTCGTGCGAAAATAGCCAAAGGAAGAATACCGTTGGTGTGTCGCAGAGTCCCGTCCAAAGCTAGCTCACCCACAAAAATACTATCTTGCAAATTGATAGTAGTTAGTTTTTCTGAAGAGACATACATGCCGATAGCAATCGGTAAATCATAAGCAGTTCCTTCCTTACGGACGTCAGCAGGGGCTAGATTGATAATAATTCTACTATTGTTTGGGAAAGAAAGATTGGTGTTTTTCCATGCAGTTCTTATTCTTTCTTTGGCTTCTTGAATGGCCGTGTCTGGTAATCCTACTATTTGAAAACCTGGCCAACTACCTGAGATATCTACTTCCACTTCAATAGGAGTACAGTCTAAGCCCAAAATAGCGACAGAATTTATTTTTATAAACATAAAGAAGTTTATTAGTTGATTGGTTTAATAGATTATTTGTTAATATATAAATTATAAAAAAATCTTCCCTTGCTGGAAGACTTTATTTGAAACTTATCTAATGCCCTCCAGCAAGAAATTGTTTTTTATATTATTTACTTTTTTTATTTTTACTTAATAATAAAACCGCTCCAATTACAATAGTAATATCAGCTAGATTCATGACAGAAGTTAGAACACGAAAGTAATCGATAGTAATAGAAAAAACAATTCTATCAATAAGATTGGAAATGGCTCCAGCAAAGATAAGACAGACTCCTAGATAGAAATGATTTGTTTTGTGTGTATTTTTATTCCACCAATAGGCTAGAGCTAGTAAAATAAGAGGTGTTAATAGTAATATAAAAAACTGTGGCACAGGTAGTCCAAAGGCAATGCCAGGATTAGGGAAGTATTCCCAGCCAAGCCAAGGCTTCAAGAGATAAAAACGAAAACTTTGATTGTGAAAAGCCAAGTATTTGAGAAATTGATCTAATACAAACAAAAAACCACTTAGCAGAAAATATATCTTCAAGTGGTTTGATTTCATATTAAAACTTTGAAAAGCTAATTAAAGCTCTTGAGTGATAGTCTTTTTACAACTAACACAAGAACCAGAAGTAGGTCTTGCACGCAATCTTTTTTCTTCAATAGGTTGTTTACAGTATTTACAAATACCATAAGTACCTGCTTTGATAGATTTCAAAGCCTTGTCTACATCTTTCAATTCTTTTTCAAGTTGTAGTTCTACAGGTTTGTTCGCTAAGTATTCTGTGACTTCTTGGGTGTTTTCGTCCACATCGTCGCCATATTCAGAGTAAGATGTTTCATATTCATCAGCTACATGTGGATCTTTTTTTGCAAATTTATCTAATTCAGCTACTAATTTAGCTCTTTGTTCGGTAATTAAAGTTTCCATCTCTTTGATAAGTTGTGGATCTAGTGTTATTTTTGTCATATTATTTTATTGTTTTTATAGGAAAATTATATAATAATTTAGCTAAAAAGGCAAGAGGGGAAGTTTTATTTTTAATTTTGGCAAAAAAAAAGAGGCAAACCGTGGCCCAAATAGAATTTAGTGGCTGGTGCCTCTAGTAATCCCAATGTGCCGGTATTGTCCAAGCTTCTTAAATACTTTAATTTCTTAAAATACTTAAATAGCTTGGAAAATGCCAGGTAAAACCTGGGATTTTATAGCTTTGACCGCTCGCTGGTGGAAGCCTCTGACAAGTTTCTGTTTAGGAACGCTTGTTATGGTAGAGGACACCTGTTAAACTTTTGTGTTTGTTTTTGGACATTCTCCGAAGAGATTGTCTGGGTGCAAGCAGTGCTCTAAGCTGTGAGAGAGATTCCCACGTGTGTCTTCTTACCGTATATCTCTGATATCCGTTATCGAAGTCTTCATGTTGGAAACTCTTTTGTAATGTTCACAAATATATTATACCATTTTTTTCACTATTTGTCAATAGTGCGGGGTTATTGGCTTAGTTTAGCGTAAAAATAGTATATATTAGCCAAAAAAATGTATAAACTAGTCTATACAATGTTAAAAAGAATGATAACTTGTCCACAAAAGCGAAGAGTTTTCCACAGCTTTATCCACAATGTATAGGATAATCTATACAAAAACTAGTTTTCACTTGTGAAAAAACAGTGGATTTGTTGTGACTTGTTGTATTTTCAAATAGCTTGATCTATGTTTTTTGTGTGTAATACATCTTTTTATTGTTGTTCCCTAAGATTATGTACAATGTATAGGAAAGTCTATACAAATATCAATATTCATTATGTTTGGGATTATTTTTTAAAAAATATTTGTATTCTCCAAAAAAGATAGATAAAATTTTTCATAAAATTTGACTGTTATACACAGTTTTTGAGTCTTTTCCCCAGTATTGTCCACATTTGTATAGGTTTTTGTAGACAAATTATATAAAAACATTAACTTATAAAAAAAAACACCAATAAATTGGTGGGTTTGTAATATTGAATAGTATGTTGTGCAGGTTCCCGCGTCTTCCCTCCTTGTTTTAAGAGTTGACGCGGGTTACCTTGTTTTATCCCAAGTAGAGACCTCTCTTTTTGAGCTTCTCCAGAGTGGTCCAGCCCTGCTTGAAGGCTCTCTGGGTAAACACCTGCCCTAAGCGTTTCAGCTTGTCGGTATATGGGGTCCAAGTAGAGCAGCGAACCCTTTCCTCTTCGTTGACACCACGCATGATGTCGAAACTATTGAGGGGTGGGCGTAGAGGTTGAGCAGGATGGTCTCGCCATCTGCTTTGTTTTCGGGGAGGTGGCCGTGTTCGAAGTAGTCGAGGGCTTCCTCTCAGGTGAGCCACTTTTTCTCCAGTCCGTGCAAGAACCAGCTGATCTGGTTTGTGCCGAGACGTTGGAAGCTCGGCATGATTTGCCGGAGATCTTCAAGAATTCTCTTGAGGATCTGGAAATCCTCACTAGAAATATTCTCGAGATCAGAGATCAGCTGCTCGCAGTCTCGCAAGGTGCAAGCCAGCTGTTGATATGTCCTGTCAATTGGCAATTTCAGTCCTCCTGGTTGCAGTTGCCTTTGCAGCAGCAGTTATCTCTTGGGTCGCACTTGTTGCATTTGGAACAGTGCCGGTAATGACAATGTTCACATTTGCAGGTGAAGCGTTCGTCGATGATAGCTCGACAGTAGAAGCAGGTTGTGAAGTACCATCTCTTTCCACAATTGGGACAAAGACGAGCAGGATAGCCGTCTTTTGTTTCGTCCGATGTGGAAATGTGTCCGCATTCGCAGACGTATTCGTTGGTCTGTCTGTTCAAATTTGTTTCTCCTTTGTAAGTGGACTTATTTTAAGTATAGCTAGGGAAATTGTTAAATGTCAATTTTTTTTATAAACAATGAAGCCCTCTTGTATTTCACAAGTGGGCTTTATCATTGATCAGCAGGACCCTTCGCAGGTGCATTCACCTGAAGGATCACAGCTTCCGCAAGTGGGGCAGTGGAGGTTTTTGCAGACATTACAGACCTTGTTGAGACGTTCGTCTAGATGAGTGTCACAGAGAAAACAGGTAGTATAGTACCAAATTTTCTCGCAACTAAGACAGCGCCTGGCAGGATTACCATGCTTGTAGTCAGCCGTGGTGTATCCTCCACAGTCGCAAATATTTTTTGGATCAATCTTTTTTGCAGGACCTTCTCTAACACGCATTTTGTAGCTCCTTCTTGGGAAGTGTCAAAGAGATACTTTTAGTATAGTACTTTGACATGTTATGTCAATACTTTTGTATAGATTGTTGTAAACAAAGTGCATGAAAACATTTAAACATAAAAGTATCAAAACAATATAAATAAAAATAACAATAAAAAATTTATTATAAATATAAGTAAAATGTTTTTATAATTTTGTTTTCTTGTTCTGGTATTTCATTGTTTTTATGAAATGAAATTATCAACACCTGCCCAATAATAGTAAAAAATGCTATACTACTTTTGTAACAATTAATCTTTTTATATGAATAAAAATATTGAAATCTTGCAAAATTTTAATTTGAAAAACATGCCCAATTTGGATGTGGCTGTGTTGGGAGCTCTGGAACTTTTTATGTCTGCTAAGTTACCAAAGTACACTGTAAAATTCAAAAAACCTTTGGTAGTTGGTAGTGGTAATGCTGCTGTTACTGGTAAGGTTTTGTTCTCTGATAGAGAAGCCGTCTTTGCTGACGAGAGTACTTATCTTGAAAAATTAAATACCATAAAGGGAATAGACGGAGCTATTCTTTTTTCTGCTTCTGGTAGTAAACATGCTATTCCAATTGCTAGAGAGCTAAAGAAACGTGGTATCAAAACTTTTTTAATTACTAACAATGGCAATGCTCCTGCAAAAAGATTTGTTACATCTGAAAATTTTTTTGTATTTCCAAAAAATCGTGAACCTTATACATATAATACGTCTACTTATATGGGAATGATTTTTGGAAAGACTCATGAAGAGCCAGAGCATATTTATAATTTTCTTTTGAAGAAAACTAGTAAAGAATTAAAAAAGAATTTTTTGAAATACGATGCTTTTTATTTGTTGATTCCTGAAGAATTTTCTGCTATGAGTGAGATGTTTATGACAAAGTTTGATGAAATGTTTCAACCGGTTGTATCTGGTAGAGTTTTTACTATAGAGCAAAGCAAACATGCTAAGAGCGTTGTCAAAAATGATAAAGAACTTTTTATAAGTTTTGGTTATGAAAATAAGACTTTTGGTTTGGCAAAAAATAGACTAAATATTACTTTACCAAAACATGTGGATTATGCTGGTTTTATGTCTGTAGTTTATTATGTGATAGGTAATATTCAAGCAAGTCATCCTCCATATTTCAAAAAAGGAATTGTCAGTTATTGTAAGAATGCTTCAAAGATTTTTGGGTATGAGATTAAGCCTATCGTAGAATAAAAACAAATACTTCAGAATAATTTCCCCTCCTAGTAGGAGGGGCTAGGGGAGGTCCACAGAAAATCAAGACGTTTTATTTTACAAAAGACCCCCTCTACCTCCCCCTAATAGGGGGAGAATCATTTTTTAAATTATTTATTATGAAAAAACAAAAACAATTTTTAATTCCCGAAGTCCCAACAATATTTACCATCTTTGGAGCTACGGGAGACTTGATGGAACACAAAATTATTCCATCATTATTTTTTCTTTACAAACAAAAAAGATTACCAAAACATTTGAAAATTTTGGGCTTTGCGCGTCGTGATCTTAGTCATAAAGATTTTCGCAAAAAAGTATTGTCAGTTTTGCAAGAAATGAATTTTGTAAAAAATGAAAAACAGGCAGAAAAATTTTTGGAATTTTTTGAATACGTAAGAGGTGATTTTGCTGATGCTAAAAGTTTTGAAAGTTTGGGAGAAAAAGTAAAAGAAATAGAAGACGTTTGGAAAATTTGTGCTAACAAACTTTATTATTTAGCTGTGCCACCAAACTTCATGTCTGAAATTGTGAGTAATTTGAAACGTACCAAACTTAGTGATCCTTGTGGTGGAAATATGGGATGGTCTCGTGTGATTGTGGAAAAACCAATTGGTTATGATAGAAATAGTGCACAGGAATTGGAAAAGACATTGTCTATTTTGAAAGATGAACAAGTCTATCGCATTGATCATTATTTTGGTAAAGAAATGGTACAAGGAATTTTCAATTTTCGTTTTTCCAACAATTTTCTTGAGTCAGATTGGAACAATAAACATATTGAAAAAATTGAAATTAAGTTACTTGAAAGTATTGGCGTAGAAACTCGTGGAAATTTTTATGATAAAGTTGGTGCTTTGCGTGATGTGGGACAAAATCATTTACTTTCTGTTTTGGCTTTACTTGCCATGGACGATCCTCGTGATGCAAGTGCTGAAAGTGTGCGTGAGATGCGTGAAAAACTTTTGTCACAAATTACTATCATGAATAGTGAGGAAGTAAAAAAAAATACTTTTCGTGCTCAGTACGAAGGTTATGACAATATTGCAGGAGTGGAAAAAAATTCTGAAACAGAAACTTATTTCAAATTGAAATTAAATATTGAATCTTTACGTTGGAGTGATGTACCTATATATATTGAAAGTGGTAAGAAGGTTGGTCCTGCCAAAAAAGAAGTAGTAGTCACTTTCAAAGACCGTGAACCTTGTATTTGGTGTCAGCCGACTGGTCCTGCCAAAAATAAAGTAGTATTTTCTTTTGCACCTAAACAAGAAATAAATATAGATTTTTGGCAACGTAAACCAGGGTTTGAAGATGTACTAGAAAAACGGGATTTCAAATTTTTGCTTTATAAAAAACAATCAAAATTTCCTTATGTGGAGGAGTATGCCAAACTTTTTTATGATGCCATACAGGGTCAACAGCGCTGGTTCATGACACGTGAAGAAGTTTTGCACGAATGGCGTATTGTTGATCCAATACTCAAAGCTTGGGAAAAAAGAAGTGTACCTCTTCATACGTATAAAGTGGATAATAGAGAAATTGTAGATATTGCTGACGACTTTTTCTTAACTAATGAAAAGAATTTCAAAAAAGAAATTGCTATTATGGGTCTTGGTCGTATGGGCGGAGGGTTGGCACAAAATTTGTTGGAAAAAGGCTGGAAAGTGGTTGGTCATAATAGAACTTGGGAAGTAACAGAAAAGTTGGAAAGTGTGGGTTTGACTGGCGCAAAAGAGGTAAAAGAAATGGTGGAAAAATTGATAGCGCCGAGAATAGTGTGGCTTATGTTACCAAACGGTAAACCTGTTGACGAGGCAATTTTTGATAAAAAAGACGGGTTAATAAATTATTTAGAAAAAGGTGATATCATAATTGATGGAGGAAATTCTTATTTCAAGGACAGTGTTGAACGTGCTAAAAAATTGCAAAAATATGGTATTCACTTTCTCGATGCTGGTGTTTCGGGTGGTCCTGGTGGAGCTCGCAAAGGTGCTTGTGTGATGATTGGTGGTGACAAAAAAGTTTTCGCTAGTATTGAAACTCTTTTCAAAGATATGTCTGTTACCAATGGTTACGAATTTTTCCCTGGTTCTGGTGCTGGACACTTTGTCAAAATGGTTCACAATGGAATTGAATATGGTATGATGCAAGCTCTTGGTGAAGGTTTCAATGTCATGAAAAAGTCTAATTACAAACTTGATTTGAAAAAAATCACTAGTGTGTATAATAATGGTAGTGTGATTGAGTCCAGACTTGTTGGTTGGCTTTATGATGCTTTTGAAATTTATGGCATTGATCTCAAGAAGATAAGTGGTAAAGTAGATAGTAATGGTGAAGGTGCTTGGACAGTAGATACTGCCAAAGCAATGAAATTGAAAGCAAAAGTAATAGAAGAATCTCTAAATTTTCGTAAACAATCACAAAAAAATCCAGATTATACTGGGCAAGTTGTTTCTGCTTTGCGGGGGCAGTTTGGGCAACACAAAGTAGAAAAGTGAGGTTAATCTGAAAATAACAATCCTGATATCCGGATAATCCAGATTTACGGATATTTTTCTCCTATTAAGAGGGGGTAAGGGAAATCTTTAGTAAAGTAAAACATCAAGTTCAAATTTACTAGATACTGAGTAAATAAAGATTCAACTATCCGGAAATTCCGGATAACTGAAAATGGCAATAACAAAAAACAATCTCTCAAGATTGTTTTTTGTTATTTATTAAGGAATTTCTTTTTTTACATCGGGATCATTTTTCATATACTTCCATAATTCTTCAAAAAGCAGGGAATGTGTAACAATGAAATTCGTTATCCAGCGTTGTAACGAAATTCGTTCTTTCAGACTCATTTCGTCATTCCTTTTATATTTTAAAAGCTCTTGTTTTTCTCTTTTAACATTGACTAAAAGGTGTTTTTGTAATAGAATTGGTTTGATTATGATTTGAAAAAAGTTATTTTCGTTTTCATTATTTTGTTAGAAAAAATTATTTATATTTAAGAAACCTGCCTGCCGGCAGGCAGGGATCCCTCTGCTTAAGGCTGTTCAGGATGACATAACCCTATGCTATCACTCGCCATCGTCGGACTACCAAACGTCGGGAAATCTACACTTTTTAACGCACTTACCAAAAGTAAACAAGCTGATGCTGCCAACTATCCTTTTTGTACTATTGAACCTAATGTGGGAGTGGTAGAGGTGCCTGATGAACGTCTGCAACCTTTGGCTGAGACTTCCAAAGCTCTGAAGATTGTACCAACCGCGATTGAATTTGTGGATGTGGCTGGTTTGGTGAAAGGTGCTTCAGAAGGTGAAGGACTTGGAAACAAATTTTTGTCTCATATCAGAGAATGTGATGCTATTATTCAAGTTGTGCGTGCTTTTGAGGATGGAAATATTACGCATGTGCATGGTAAAGTAGATCCAAAAGATGACAGTGAGGTAATCAATCTTGAACTTATTATGGCTGACTGGCAGACTGTAAGTAAAAGATTGGATAGAGTTCGAAAAGATGCCAAAGGTGTAAGAGCAAAAGAATTATCCAAAGAGTTGGAACTACTTGAAAAACTTGATGCGCATCTTCAATCTGGGAAACCTGCTAGAACTTTGGAAGATGATGGTTCGTTCGTTGTTGGTGAAGATGAACAATTGATTTTGCGTGATTTGCATCTTATTTCTATGAAGCCACTTATGTATGTGGTGAACATAGAGGAACGAGGAACGGGGAATGAGGAACGAAACTATGATCTTGACGCACCATATATTGAAGTTTGTGCGAAGTTGGAAGCTGAACTTTCAGAGCTTAGCGATGAAGATTCTAAAGATTTTATGGCAGATTTGGGAATGACACAAAGTGGTCTAGACAAATTGATTGTGGCTGGTTACAAACTTCTCAATCTCGTAACTTATTTTACTTCTGGTGTGCAAGAAACTAGGGCTTGGACTGTGACCAAAGGTGCCAAAGGTCCTGAAGCGGCTGGTGTAATTCATACAGATTTTATCAAGGGTTTTATCAAAGCTGATGTGGTAAACTGGAAAGATTTTGTAGAGCATGGTGGTTGGAATGGAATAAAGGGTACTGGTAAAATGCGTCTCGAAGGAAAAGAATATATTGTCGAAGATGGAGATGTTGTTTATTTTCATGTGGCGACATAAAGTGGATTGTGGAACGGGGAATGACATACAGATTACAAATTATACAGATTTACAAAAAAGGATTTACTTACGACCAGAGGGAGTAAGTTTGTATCGGATTAACTCACTCTTTTTAGTCGTGAGTATATTCCACATTATTAAATTTTTTTATGCGAATTGGAGTAATTATCTTACAAGATAAAAAAATATTATTAATGCATAGATTCAAAAAAGGTAGAGAATTTTTTTCTTTACCAGGTGGTGGAGTAGAGGAAAATGAAAGTGTAGAAGAAACGGCAACTCGAGAAGCAAAGGAAGAAACAAGTTTAGATATTATTTTGGGAGAAAAGTTTTTTGAATATTATAATGATTTTGATAAGAGAAAAAACATCGTTTTCTTAACCAAAGAATTTTTAGGTGAAGTAAAGCTTGGTGGGCCTGAAGTAGATAGAATTTCAAAAGAAAATAAATATATGTTGGAGTGGCATGATTTGAGTGAATTAAAAAAATTGAATATTGTTCCAGAAATATTGAAAGATAAATTAGTCGAAAAATATGGAGTTTAAAAAGCTTTTGGAAGAACTAAAGAAATTAAATTTGCCTGTTGAACAATATGCAATATTTGGTAGTGGTCCAATGGCTATAAGAAGTATAAGAGAATCTAGTGATTTGGATATTGTTGTTTTAGATGAACTTTGGCAAAAATTTGTTAGTAAATATTCAACAAAGGAAGGAAACGAAAGTATTATCCAAGTTGGCAACATTGAAATTTGCAAAGACATTTTGCCTTGGCTTGATGACACGGAAGAGATGATAAAGAGATCCGATATTATTGAGGGGTTACCTTTTTTAACTCTAGAAGATACAATTAATTTTAAAACAAAATTGGGAAGGGAGAAAGATAAAAAGGATATAGAACTTATAAAAGAGTATTTAGAAAAAAACTAGCTTGTAAGCTAGTTATTTTTTATAAATTTCCAAATCTCTCTCCCAACAAACTGAGCAGGTCGGTGATAAAGTAGTGATCTTTCACCATTGGCAAAATTTTCAATTTCAAAACCTAGATTTTTTATTTCATCGAGGCATCTTATATATAGCCAGACATTTCCAAACTTGAATTTTGGAATGATGAAAATAACAGTCCCTTCATTTTTCAAAATTTTATAAAAAGTCTTGAAAGTGTTTATATACAATTTTGCTAGTTCATCTGTTTGGTTATCAAGCACAATTTTTGGTTCACGTCCGTGGAGAGGTTTGCCCATGTATGGTTCAGCCACGATAGCATCTATACTTTGTGGTTTTAGTTTGCCAGATAGTTCTGTACTAGGACTTAAAAAAATATTTGTTTTAATCTTCTTTAAATTATCTTTTTCTATCAACCAAGCTACATTTTTTTCACTATCTGCTACGGCTTTTTCACTGATATCACTACCAATAATATTTTTGAAACCAAGAGAAAGAGCTTCGTTCAAAACAGTACCTGAACCGCAAAAAGGATCTAATATTACAGCTTCGGTATCTACTTCGGCTAGATTGATCATAGTTCTCGCTAGTTTTGGTGGGAGCATTCCAGAGACATTGTCGGCCACAGGTCTATCGTAGTCGCGAGCACTAAAGCCTTCGATATCTTGGATATAGATAGTTTTATAAACATTATTTTGAAAAACGGTAAAATGGCTTTTACTTTCTATTAGTTTATTGTGCAAAATAGTTGCGGTATTTTTGGTCTCGACATAGCGGACAGATTTGCCAAGAGCTTTTAATTCTTTTTTGATAGAGATAGCTAGTTTGCTGTTGGTAGGAGAAATAGAAAAATTGATTTTGCCAGTTTCTTGTTTTGATAAATAATCGACGATTATGTTTTGAGGATAACCATCACTCTCTACATGGACTCCGACTTGGATAATAGCCCCAAACTTTTTGGACAATTCTTCGATTTCTTCTTCTGTGGCAATTACGTCTAGAATAAAAAAATCATTTTTGTTTTCGATTTCTTTGTATTCTATTTGGGCGTGCTTTAAAACCGCCAAGACTTCGGCGGTTGAGATATGAGGTTGATGTCCTAGTTCGAATAAATATTTCATAGATGATTTTGATACTATTCTTAGTGTATGGTCTAGACTACAGGTATTTGGGGTATATGTCAATTAGTTACTATCTGTAGTTGTTGCGAATTGTGTAGTAGAAGTAGGTAGTATAAGTGTTTTGTTGAATAAATCACGGGATATTTGAAGTTCTTTAGTATCTTGATTTTTATTGTCCCATGCAGCAACGGCATCTTCATAATTTTTGAAGTTTATTGCTTCAAAATTTTTGATATTATTTACGATAGCTAGGGTATCCAGTTGTCCTAATGTTTTGTAAACATTGTTATAAACGAAATAAGCCGTAGTGACAAAAGTACCTAGAAGTATAAATAAGGAAAATAGATTAACTATTTTTATTTTTTTGAAGCGATTATATTCTCTTGATTGAGGTAGTTCAGGCTTTGTATTTGATTTTATTTTTTTGAAAAAGTTCATAAGAAGATTTTATTTTGTAAATACAGAGGCACTAAAAGACAAAGAAACAGTTTGTTCAGCTGTTTTTGTCCAGCTAAGAGAGTCTATAATTAAGTAAAAAGGTAATTGTTCTAAAGTAGATAAATATTGCAAGCAATCGTAAAAGGTACCTCTAATACTAAAGTTTAAAATAAAACTTTTTTCAGCACCTTCTTGGATGGTTAGGCTCTGTGTTACTTTTTTTTCTATAGCCAAGTCTTCAAGGTTTTGTATAAGATTTATAGCTTCATCTTTTTCTATAATACTTTGTCTTAGCGGGATTACTTTTTCTTTTATAGTGTCTAATTCAGCTATAGATTTTTTTAGAAGTTTTATTTTTTTATATTGATCTTCTGATTTTTGTTCTATGTTTTGGATATCATTTTTTAAATTTTTTATTTGTTGTATGGCAGGTAAAATAACAAAAATAATAATAGTTGATGCTAAAAAAACAACTATCAAAGTAGAGGTTAGTAGCTGTATTGTAGGGTTCTTTTTTTTGTTTGCCATATTATTTGATTTTAGCATCAATATTAAAGGCGATGTTTTCTTTTTTTGTTAAATCAGAAACAGGTGAGTTTATATTGGACAAATTTTCATTTTTATTTAATGCTTCTTGAAAATCCAAAAAATTTTGTCTAGTTTCTGCAGTACCTGAAAATTTTATAGTTTTATTTTTGTAATCAATATTTAAACTAGTTAGTATTATTCCTGGGGGAGTAGAGGATGCCAAGGAAATAATTGTTGGTGTTACAATATGATATTTTGATTGAATATCTACTACCTGTTTAGTGAGATTGTTTATATCAGAAATTTCTTTGGTGGCTGAAGTGTAGTTACTGCTTACGACCACAGTATTTTGGGCAATATTTGTAAAGTATTTTTCTAATAAATTTTGTGAAAAAAGTAAGGTCATTGCTGCAATACTAATACCAATCAAGATCATTTGGAAAAGACTTTGTACAAACTTAAATTGAGCCGTGTGGAGGTTCTTTTCTTGTTTTTTTTTGTTTAGTAAATTTAATCTAAGAGGATACATATTTTTATATAGAGTCACTTTTGGTAAAAGGATTGTCTGCTGCTCTGAGAGCTAGTCCAATAGCAACAGAATATTTGATAGATTCTTCATAAGGTATACCTATCATTTTTTTACTATTAAGATTTTTCCACATTCTACCTGCTTTGCATTCAATGTTTAGTTCTTTTGATAAAATTTTGTCTAACCCTTTTAAGATTGAGCCTCCTCCACACATAGTGATATGAGTAATTTTATTCGTTTCAGGGAAATGACTATAATAAAAATAAATATCTTTTTGGATTTGTTCAACAAATTTTTGAGTTTGTCCCATGAGTGTCAACCAAGCTTTGTTTTTGTTTTTGTATTCCAAACCATTTTCTATTTTTTCTTTCTCGGCTTGTTCATGGGTAAGAGATAATTTTTGGGATAAAGCTGTTGTGAGTAGTTCTCCAGAATAATTTATAGTAGAACTAAATTGGATTGTTTCATTGTCATAAATTATTATACTACTACGTGTGCCCCCAATGTCTAGTATAGCTCTAGCTTCGTTTTCATATTTTTTTTCAGCTGTGACCATCGCTCTAGAAATAGCAATTGATTCTAAGTCAATTGCCAATATATTTAATCCTGCCTTTTCTATTAGGCTTATATAACTATCTGTAATTACTTTTGGTGCTGCCGCTAGGACTACTTTTGTTTTTCCACCTTGAGAAGGTATCGCTTCCCAATCTAGATAGCGACCATCTTTTTCTTCAAAAGGAATATATTTTTGTGCTTCTATTTCAATATCATCTTGGATTATTTCATCAATATTTTTGTTGATGATAATCAGTTTTACAAATGTATGAATCTCTGGCAAATTTATTACTACCCAAGGACTTTTTATTGGTTTTTCTTTTTGATTACTGCCTTTTAATAATTTTTGTATATAGTGTATGACCTGTGCTTCTGCCATAATTTCACCGTTTATGATAAGTCCTGGTGGTAGTGAAATGTTTCTGACATTTTTTATATTAAAAGAGGGTTCGCTATTTTCATGCGAGACATTTTCTAATTGGACTAATTTGATAGAAAGATCACTGATATCAAGTCCAAAAGCTCCTGGAAAGGGATTAGCACTAAACATAATTAAAAATTTTGTGTTAGGTTGTACATTGGCATAACGACAGCTACTGCAATACCACCAACACCAAGACCTAATAATAAAATTATGGCTGGTTCAATGATTGTTGAAAAGTTTTTCATAGTTTTGTCTACTTCATTGGAGTAAAACTTGGAAAGTTCATGTAATAATTTGTCTATTTCACCTGTTTTTTCTCCAACCATAATCATTTCTGTAACCATTGGTGGAAAAATAGCGTCATACTCTCGTAAACATTGTGACAATGTGATACCTTTTTTAATTTTTTCTGTAGATTCTTTCAATGCTTCTCTATATATTAGATTACTACAAATTTCACTACTAATATCTACTGCTTGTACTATAGGAATGGTACTTTTGAGGAGAGAAGAAAGTGTTAGGGAAAATCTAGCTAAATTTATCTGTTTTATTATTTTGCCAGCGATAGGTAAGTTGATATTTATTTTATGAATAAATCTTTTGAAGTTAATAGATTTTTTTAGAGTATAAATATACAATGCGAGAAAAGAAGCAATAGATAATAGGACTATTATCATATTGATAGGTTGACTCAAAAAGTCAGTCACGGCGACGAGCACTCTTGTTGGTAGGGGTAGTTCTGTATCTATGTCTTTGAAAAGTACTGTGATTTTTGGTAAAACGAAAGTTACCATGACAATACCAACTGCTGAAATAGCTATCAAAATTACAATAGGATATATCATAGCTCCTTTTATCGTAGAAGTCAGTTCATAATTTTTTTTCATTTGGTTTACTACTTGCCCCAAAGATTCTTCTAGTTTACCAGACAGCTCTCCTGACGCAATCATTTTTACGTAAATTGGTTGAAATACCTTTGGAAATTCATTTAGTGTTTCACTAAGTTGACTTCCACTTTCTACACCTGCTTTTATACTATTTACTACAGATTGCAATTTTTTGTTTTCAATTTCTTTACTTAATACATCTAGACTTTCTAATAGTGATAAGCCTGCACCAAGCATGGTATTTAGGTGTTCCAAAAAGAAGACTTTATCAATAGCTTTTATTTTTGTAAAATTTTTTATAAAAAAATCATTCATCTTTTTCTCAAAAGCTGACAATTCTTTTTCTTTTTTCTTTTTCTTAGAAAACATATATTCAATAAATTACAAATTTCAAAATCCAAATTATTTTTTTAATAAAACTATTTTATTTTTGATATTTGGATTTTGTTATTTAATATTTATTAAAATTATTCTTTTGTTACTCGCAATACTTCTTCTATAGTAGTAGTTCCTTGTTTGGCTTTTATGAGACCATCTTCAAAAAGATTTATCATACCGTTGCTTTCTGCATAATTTTTTATATCTTGGGCGGTGCCTCTTTCATTGATCATTTTTGTTAATGGTTCATCTATTACTAATACTTCATAAATACCTAGACGACCTTTGTAGCCAGTGTTGCCACACTTACTACAACCTTCACCTCTATAGAACGTCATTTGAGAAATATTGGATGTTATATCTTTGTCCTGTATATTTTCTGAGGTAAAAAGTTTTCCTAAATTTTGTCCGTGAGTCATCTTTTCTAATTCTTTTATTTCTTCTTTTGATAGCTTGTAATCTTTTTTACAATAAGGGCATATTTTTCTTACTAGACGTTGGGCTATAATTATATTGGTAGTAAATCCTACTAAAAAAGGAGGTATATCCATATCTACCAGACGAGGTAGTGTGGTAGGAGCATCATTGGTATGAAGAGTCGAGAGAACTAAGTGTCCAGTCATAGCCGCGTGGATGGCTACTTCGGCAGTTTCTTTATCACGTATTTCTCCAACCATAATGACATCTGGATCTTGGCGCAAAAATGCACGTAAACCAGATGCAAAAGTAAATCCTGCTTTTGGATTTATTTGACTTTGATTAATACCGGCGACATGGTATTCGATAGGGTCTTCAATAGTACAGATATTTATATTTGGTCTGTTTAAAATTCCTAATACTGAATATAGTGTTGTGGTTTTACCACTACCTGTTGGACCGGTGACCAAGATCATCCCATGTGGTTTTTTGATAGAGTCTTCAACTAAAACTTTTACTTTTGGTGAGAAACCAAGATTTTCTAGACTTAGAGCTTTTTGACCTTCGTGCAAAAGACGCATAACTATTTTTTCACCGTCGTATACAGGCATGATGGAAACACGAAAAGACAGTTTTTCATCTCCCAATTTTATTTTGAAACGACCATCTTGAGGGAGCATGTGCTCATCAATTTTTAGTTCTGACAAAATTTTGATACGTGCTGTGACACCACTTTGTACCAATTTTGGTAAGGACATGACTTGTGCTAATAGTCCATCAATACGATAACGTACGATAACTTCTTTTTCTGTTGGTTCAATATGGATATCACTAGCACCTTCTAGCACCGCATGTTCTAAAATAGAGTTCACGATATTTATGATAGGAAGTTCTTCTGCTATTTTTTTTAGGTTAGCTGGATTGGAAGTATTTTCATCTAAGTCACTATGTAATTGCAAAATCACTTTGTCTGTTGAAATATCGGAGTGATATTTTTTTAGAGCATCTTTTATTTGTCCTGGAGTAGATAAGTATACTTTTGGTGTAAGACCTGTTTTTCTTCTCAAAAATTCTATAGTTTGAATATCATTTGGATCTACCATCGCGACACTAAGTTCATTTTCTGTTTTTTGAAAAGCTACAGTGCCGTGTTCGTGAGCAAATTCATCTGGGATTAAACTCAAAACATCTTGTCTTATTTCTTTTCCTTTTAGATCTATAAAAGGAGTAGAAAATAGTTGGGCAGCTGCTTGATACAGTTCATCTTCTTTTATAATATTTTCAGCAGTAAGATATTCTTCCAGAGAAACTTTTTTTTCTTTGGCTTCTTTTTTGTATTTTTTTAAATTTTTATCGTCTATTTTGAAACTATTTTTGAGAAGTGTTTCTAGAATATTTTTGACAAGCATAAAATTTTTTTAGATATTGTAATTATAACATATTTTTTGTAATTAGGTAACTAGGTCGTAGGTGTGAAAAATAAAACAGAGATACAATTTATATAAAAGGGAGATAATAAAAAAACTAGCTTATGAGCTAGTAGATATTTTTTAAATTGTGTGTACCTCTCCGTCCCGATCGAATTGACTTCGATCGGGACGGATTGGGGTGGTGCGTTCACTTGGGTTCGTCACTATCCTTTTGAGACAGTTTCTGAAACTCCTCTAATTTCTTTTCCAGTTTCTTGATTCTCTTATTGTCTAGCATTCCTCCTATTCCCAGGAAGATGACAGCTAGCTCGAGTAAGATATGTGTGAGGGTGTCTGGCACTTTTTACCTTTGCACCCGGGGGGACGTGGGAATCCGGGCGACAGCTGAATTTAGCACATTATTATTATGTCAAGAATTAGAGGTGAATTTATGGAGTGAAAAAGGTCTGTTTGATTAGTTTCAAAGCTCTTTAAATAAGGCAAACTGACGTTTGCCACTCCTAATTTTTCAAAAAATCTTATTAATTAATAAACAAATTAACGAAAAAACCTAAGTTTAGACCTTTTCCTTGACAATTTAGGTCTTTTTTGTTATAGTGTTTTCACCTTTGGTGTTTTGTAAAACTTAAAAAATAAGTGTTTTATTTTGAACTTGTTAATAGAAGCTAAAATGTCGAATTTAGCCAAAATTAGCCTTAAAAAAAGACAACATAAAACTTGCAAAACAAAAAAAAATTATGAAATATTACGAAATGTTGTGTGTCCTTCCAGGGACAATGACTGAAGAAGAGGTTAAATCTGATGTAGATTTGGTCTCTCAAAGTGTCGCTAAGTATGAAGCTAGCGATGTTACTATAGAGGATATGGGGAAAAGTCGTTTGGCTTATCCTATAAAACATATTCGCTATGGTTATTTCCAATTGTATAGATTCAATTTGGAAGAAGAAAATATCACAAAATTGGAAAAAGAATTACGCCTAATGGACAAAATGTTGCGTATTACTGTTTCTGTTTGTGATCCTAGTAACACTGTTAGTTATAAATTAGCTTTAGATCCTACTGCTCCTAGTGCTCCACCAAAAGCTGACAAGGAAGACAGACCTAGAACTAATAGAACAAACAGAACAGAAGAAAAGAAGGAAGAAAAAACTTCTGATGAGGTAAAAGAAACTGTAGAAGAAAAGAAGGAAGAAGTGAAAGAAGAAGTCGTTGTTGAAAAGACAGTTGAAAAACCTGTAGAAGAAAAATCTGAAAAAACAAAAATGAGTGTGGAAGATATTGATAAAAAATTGGACGAAATCTTGCAAGATGATATAGATAAGGTATAAAATAATATTATAGTTAAATTTACTTATCTTTAATTAAAAAAATATGGACCTAAACAGAGCAACCATTATCGGACGTCTTACCCGAGATCCAGAAGTAAAGACTACTCCTTCTGGACAAACTGTCGCTAATCTTAGCGCCGCTACCAATCGTGTTTGGACTGATAAATCAGGTGTCAAACAAGAAAAAGTAGAATTCCATAACATAGTTATTTGGGGAAAGCTAGCTGAAATAGCTGGTCAGTATCTAAGTAAAGGACGTCAAGTTTATCTTGAAGGACGTCTTGAAACTCGTGATTGGACAGGACAAGATGGTGTCAAAAAATATCGTACAGAGATTGTTGCCGATAATATGATTATGCTTGGTGGTAATAATTCTGGTGCTGGTAAAGGTTCTTTTGGAAATGATACTTCTGTTTCTAATGACAACACTGATCAAAGTAGTTCAGACAGTGATGAAATCAAAGTAGAAGATATTCCATTCTAAGACAATTGTTATTATGATTAGAAATAATAATCAAACACAAAAAAAAGAAAAACAATGTTTCTTTTGTGTCAATAAAGACAAACATATTGATTACAAAGACAATGAAACTTTGCGCAGATTTACATCTTCATATATGAAGATCCAACCTCGTAGACGTAGTGGTCTTTGTGCCAAACATCAACGTCAAGTAGCGAAAGCTATCAAGCAAGCTCGTATTGCTGGACTTCTAGCTTTTGTTCCTAAATAAGACACTGATTACACTGATTAGTGAAAGATTACACAGATTATAAAAAACTCTCGAGAATTCGGGAGTTTTTTGTTTTGAAAAAATTTAATGTTATGGAGTGACAAGTAAAAGCTTGTCACTTATGCACTAGACAAGCTGTCACTTGTCATTTCTTTTTTTGTGGGATGGCGGGAAGCGAGCGAGGATTAGCTTGTTGACATTTTTGGTAGATTATGTTAATTTCAAATGTCCTTTTGGACTGTGTTGCCATGAGGTGACATATTACATAAGTTGAAAAAGGGGATAAAATGTCAGAAAATGCAAAAGTAAGTTGGGTAATATTTTTTATTTTTACCATTGGCTTTGGGTCTGGAGGTATTTTCGATAACTGTGTGGTACACAGCGAAAACTGCTTCACGGCCAAGGAGGCCAAGGCTTGTGACATCTTCACGCTCGATGGTAAGACTGTCTACACCGTCAGCTGGCCCTACCCGGAGGATAAGGAGCACAAGTACTGCTCCGTGCCTGACATCATGGTCAGGTGCAAGGGACCTTCTGGAGAGCCGGCCTGTTTTGAGAAGGTGATGATAAACGACGATGTCTACAACTTTCCGGAGTGGGGCATCTGCCCTGCAACACCGCCAGCTCCGAAGGCTGAGGCGGAGCCTGGAAGCTGACAACACGCGCTGCCAAACCGTCCCTTTCGAATTATATTCGATCGGGACGGGGTGGCTCATCAAAATATTTTTGAAAATATAAGTTAGTTTAAAAACTAATTTTTTTATTTAACTATTTTTCCAAAATAAGGTATAATACACAAGAATAAAAATAATGCTTCAAATTTTTTTAGTTATGGAAAATATTGAAAAAAATAATTTACATGAAAGAGAAAAAAATCCTGAAATTAATAAAGAAAAAGAAATTACACCTGAAGTAAAAGCAGCCGCGACAATGGAGCGTGCTGATATTTTGGTCAAAGAATTAAAGTCTAGCAAACAACAATTGCAAAATATCATGATAAACATTACTCAAGTTATGCAGGCCATCCAAGCTCTTCGAAAGCAATTGCAACTAGCGGTTAATGATGAAAATATTTCTTCTATTGAACAAGATAAAAAAATGATAGAAAAACTGAAGAAAAAAATAGCAGGACATACTGATGAATTAATCAAGATGAAAGAAAATTTGATAACTGCCCAAACTATTCAATTGAGTGAAGCTGAAGGTGGTGAAATTACAGAAAATATGAAAAATAAAGCAAGAGAAATGGTTGAAAATATTATTGCTAAAATTTCTTCTTAAAAAATATGCAGAGCCTGTCAAAACTCAACAAAAATAAAAAAGCTTTTAGCCTCGTAGAAACTGTGGTGGCTATCGCTATTTTTGTTATTTTTGCTTTGGGTATTTATGGTAGTATCCAGTATATTTATAAAGTTATTTATAGTTCACGTGTCCAAATTATTGAGACAGCTATTTTAAACGAACAAATGGAAGTAATTAGAAATATGGATTTCAATGATGTTGGAATTGTTTCTTCGGTTCCTTTGGGTATCTTAAATAGAAATGTTACTGTGACTCGTAATGACATGGATTTTCTCGTTACTAGAAGTATTAGAAATATGGATGATCCGGCAGACGGTCTAATTGAAAATGGTACTGATAGTAATCCAAATGATTACAAATTAGTTTTTTTAGAAGTGATGTGTGTAAATTGTGCACAGCAAAAACCTCTTTCTATTTCTTCTTATGTGGCTGATTCTTTTCCTGAAAGTACCACCAATGCTGGAGCACTCTTTGTCAATGTGACAGATTCAAATTATAATCCTATGCAAGGTGCTACTGTTCACATTGTAAGTAATGAACCAAGTATTGATATCGACATGACTGATACTACAGATAATAATGGACAATTGAAAATATATAGTATCACTTCTTGTTACAAATGTTATGAAATAACAGTGTCTAAATCTGGTTATTTGTCTGATAGGACTTGGTCTGTTAGTGAATTTACCAGTTCAACTCCAGTAAATGAACATGCTACTGTAAATACTGAGGATGTGACTGATACTTTTTTTCAATTAGATGTGTCTTCTCAAGTTGATATTCAGACACTTAATCAAGAATGTACACCTGTAGGTAATGTTAGTTTGGATATAAAAGGTGGAGGTATTATTGGAACTGTAGACGATGTGTATAGATTGGAAAGTACGATACAAACCGATAGTAATGGCGATTATTCTCTTACAAATTTACATTGGGGAGATTACGATTTTATGGTTAATAATTTCAATTATCTAGGTTCTATCCCTGCCCAACCTTTGGGTGTGTTGGCTGATTCTACTCAAATTCAAAGTATTATTGTGGCACCAAGTACTGCAAAATCTTTATCTATTTTGGTCAAAGATGCTGGTAGTCAGTTGCCAATATCCAATGCCAAAGTGACTTTGACATCAGGGAGCAATGATTATATTAATTATACAGGTCTTGGTTTTTTGTATCAAAATGATTGGTCAGGTTTGTCTGGACATGAATTTTATGATTTTACTGTTGGTTATTGGTTGGCTAATAATATAGAGTACAATTCTAGTGAAAATCCTTTTGGTTTGAGATTGTCAGAAGTAAGTTCTGGACTTTATGAAAATTCTGGAACTCTTGAATCTGCTACTTTTGATTTTGGTAGTACAGACGTTGATTATATTAATCTTGATTGGCAATATGACCAACCAACAAGTACTACAATTAAGTTTCAAATAGCCACTAGCAATTCTTCGACACCTAGTATTTGGGATTATTTAGGATCAGATGGTACAGGAGCTACTTATTATGATATTACGACTCAAGATATAAATGATATTCATGATGGTGATCGTTATTTACGTTATAAAGTATATTTGGACTCAGTAGATGAGGATCCTATTTCTGGTTATTCTCGTTATACTCCTACCGTTTCTGAAGTGGATATTTTTTATGTAAAGATTTGTAGTCTTCCTGGGCAATCTTATTTTGATACCATTGACCAAAGTTCTGGCAATACTATAAGTATTGAAGCTGATGGTTATGAGATATTAACTATAACGGATGTAGACATTAGTAGTAATATTACTACTTCTACAGAGTTGAATGCTTTATAGTTTAAAATTATTATTATGATCAAAAATAAAAAAGCTTTTACTCTAATTGAAATTATCGTTGTGATGGCTATTTTTTCTATTTTGGTGGCAGGATCTTCTTGGTTTGTGATTGGTACCAACAAAGATTTGGCGGTAATGTGGGAGCAACTAATCACTCAAAATGAAGGTAAAAAAACTATTGATCATGTTGTCAATTATGTACGTCGTGCTGAGACATCTAGTGTTGGAGCTTATGCTTTGGATACTACAGAAGAGTACAATTTGGTTTTTTATGCCAATGTAGATGATGATTCTATGATAGAAAAGGTGAAATTTTGGTTGGATACAGATAATATCTTAAAAGAAACTATAACCAAGCCAAGTAGTACAGCTTCTTCCAATTTATATGAAAATGGATCATCATATACAGTAAATTTAGCTGAAAATGTGAAAAATATGATTGTTGGTAATCCTGTCTTTTTGTATTATGACGAAAATTATACGGGGATAGGTAGTCCTCTTAGTGGTAATTTCAATTTTACTGATGTACGTGTAGTACAGGTTCAGTTAGAATTAGAAAAAGATCCTACAAAAACACCAGTACCTTTGCATGTAGAGAGTAAAGCTTTTATTAGGAGTACGAAAACAAATTAATTATTTCAATGTAGAATAAATATACACGAATAACTTTGTATGAAAGATTTTTTTAAGAAGTTAAAACTAAATAAAAAAGGATCGGCTTTTCTTTTTGTCATGGTTTTTGGTTTTATTGGTTTTATGACTATTACTATTGGGATGACTTCTTATGCTATTTTCGAGTCCAAGGCTTCGAAACAGACTTATCGAAAAGATCTAGCCTTTCATATTGCGGAAGCTGGAATAGATTATTATCGTTGGCATCTAATGAGTTCTCCAGAAGATTATTATGATGGACAGGGTAGTGGTGCTATTGGTCCTTATGTTCATGATTATTATGATAAAGATGGTAATGTTGTTGGTACTTTTTCTATTGAAATAGATGTGCCTCCACAGGGTACTTATGTTGTGGCTGTTCGTTCGACTGGTTGGTCACTTGAAAATCCTAATAGTAAACGCACTATAGAAGCTTATTTTGGTTATGAATCTTTTAGTGATTCTTCTTTTGTTGTTAATGCTGATATGCGCTTTAGTTCTACTAGTTTTGTTCATGGTAAGACATTTGCTAATGGTTGTATAGAGTTTGATGGTACTAGTGATTCTTGGGTAGATAGTGCTAAAGGAGCCAATCAGTGTTCTTATGGCAATGATGGCGTTTATGGTACAGGTGGACCAACAGAATTTTGGCGTTATGGTTTGCCGGTAAGAAGTTTTGCTGGTATTGGTGATAATTTTGATATGTTAAAAGATATGGCCAATTCACCAGAAGGAATCAATTTAGGATCATCAAGTCGTTGGCATATTGTCTTTTTAGACAATGGTACTTTCAATTTGTATCGTGTAAATAATTATTCTTCAACTAAATATGATATAACTTCAGAAACTTTTCAAAGTAATCAGAGTTTACCTGAAAATGGTGTTATTTATAGTACTCGTAGTATTTGGGTAGAAGGTGTTGTCAAAGGTAGAGTCAGTGTTGTAGCTGATAATGGGGCGGCAATTTTAATCCCGGGTAATCTCTTATATAGTGAAAAACATGCTGATGATATTTTGGGTTTATTGTCTGACACAAATATCATAATTCCGTATGATGTCCCTAATGATATGGAAATTGATGGAGCTTTATTGGCTAAATCGGGAAGTATTTCTAGGCCATATTTTTCTTATAGTTATGGAAGCAAATACATTAGAGATTCTTTGAGTGTTTTTGGTTCACAAATACAATATTCTAGCGGTGGTTTAAAATGGGTTAATAGTTATGGTACAATAATATCTGGATTTATTGATACTATTTATACCTATGATGGAAATTTACTTTATAAACCACCCGTTGGTATTCCTGTTATTCCGGAATATAAGCTTATTAGTTGGCATGAACTTAATTAGTTAACAATTTTAAAATTTTTGTTGGTAAAAAAATCAATACTTTGTTATAATATAGCAAAGTAATTTTATTAAAATATTTTATGCAAAAAGTTCGTAAAGGAGTAATAACTGTGGCTGGGTTTGGGACTAGGTTTTTACCTGCTACCAAAGCCATGCCAAAAGAAATGTTGCCTGTTTTAGATAAACCAGTTTTGCAATATATAGTAGAAGAAATGGTGGCTAGTGGAATTACCGAAATTATTTTGGTAACAAGTTCACAAAAGCGTGCTATCGAGGACCATTTTGATAGAGACAAAGATTTTGAAAATTTTTTAGAGAGTAAAGGAAAGCTAGAAAAAATTAGTTCATTAATTGATTTATCAAAAAAAGTAAGATTTTTTTATACTAGACAAGCAGAACCTTTGGGTAATGGTCATGCTTTGTTATGTGCTCGTGAATTTATAGGTGACGAGCCTTTTGTATTTTCTGATGGGGATAGTATTATCGATTCAAATGTACCTGTAGTCAAACAACTTTTGAAAGTTTTCAAAAAACAAAATGCTTCGGTAATTGGGGTGCAAAAAATAACAGACACAGAAGCTATGACTAAGTATGGCAATGTCTATGGTAAAGCTATCAAAGAAAAAAAGACATATAGAGTAACAGAATTCATAGAGAAACCAAGTATAGAAAAAGTATCCAAAGATGGTTTGATTGTGGGTGGAATGCGTTATGTTTTTACCAAAGATATTTGGGCGATGCTTGAGTCACAAAAGAAGGGAAGAGATGGTGAAATTTGGTTGTCAGATGCTGCCAATGCTTTGGCTCAAAAGAAAAAATTTATGGCTTATGAATATGAAGGTGTTTATTTTGATACGGGAGACAAATTAGCCTTACTCAAGGCCTCCATACATTTCGCCAAAAAAGATCCGGATATTAAAGATAAAATAGACGAATTATTAGTTTAGTAATTAAAATTCTTTATGAAGTTTGGAATTTATAAAATATTTGGAATATTGGTGTTTGTTTTTGTTATATCTTTTTTTAAGATTGATTTGGTTTTTTCTGAAAGTAAATATTGTAAGTGTACTTCAGACAAAGGTGTTTGCGAAGAAGGGGCAAAGTTAAAAAGTGATTGTGATAAGATGGTACAAGATTCAAATGGTCAATTTACTCAATGTGTAATGACAACTACTGATAAAAATTGTTCTGCTCTTGCTACGTCTAGAAAATTCTGTGCTTGTGCTGCTGACAAAAGCGATTGTGGTCCTACTATTTATGCTGACTTACCAGAATGTGATAGGAACAAAGGTGCTGTCAATGCTAGTTACCAATGTATTCAAGTTGAAAATGGAAAA
>Ga0100379_10000197_pt1 | contig 66560 bp, 56 predicted proteins | sample CryGeymeta201503_FD_80418 | JGI IMG/M metagenome (GOLD analysis project Ga0100379, IMG submission 80418) | Groundwater microbial communities from Crystal Geyser aquifers in Utah, USA - Crystal Geyser metaG 2015-03 | ecosystem: Environmental > Aquatic > Deep subsurface > Groundwater | place...
ACTTGTTCCCAAAGAAAAAAAAATTAAAATCAAAAACGGAAAACGAACAACCATAGAAGAAAAAATCTTTCCTGGATATGTTCTCGTAGAAATGCTCGTAACCGATGATTCTTGGTACGTCGTACGAAACACACCAAACGTTACAGGATTTGTTGGATCAGGAACAACACCAACACCAATTGACGCAAAAGAAGTTGAAGGACTCCAAAAACGAATGGGAGTTGAAGATCCCACACACAAAATTGATCTTGACATTGATCAAACCGTACTTATTACAGACGGCCCCTTCAAAAATTTGGAAGGAAAAGTATCAAACGTCGACGAAACACGCGGAAAAGTAAAAGTACTCGTCAGCATGTTTGGTCGTGAAACACCAGTTGAACTTGATGCACTCCAAGTTAAAAAAGTATAACGAAAACAAACATACATGATCCACTTGTGCACAATCTTTCATAGGTAAGCACAAGCGGATCATGTATTGATCCTTCACATGCATAGTGCCTGGATATACCAGGGCTTCTCACAATGCACATTACTATTGGCCAAAAACTATTGGCTACAAATGAATATCTATGGCAAAAAAATTACTTACCCAAATCAAACTGCAAATCACTGGAGGAGCAGCAAACCCAGCACCACCAGTAGGACCAGCACTTGGACAACATGGACTCAACATTCAAGACTTCTGTACGCAATTTAACAACGCCACTGCAGACAAACGTGGAGAAGTTGTACCGGTAATTATCAATGTATACGAAGACAGAACGTTTGACTTCATCACCAAAGTAGCTCCAGCAAGTACACTCATAATGAAAGCAGCGGGAATTAAAAAAGGTGCAGGAAATCCACATAAAGATAAAGTAGGAAGCATCACCAAAACACAATTAAAAGAAATTGCCGAACAAAAAATGGCTGATCTAAATGCCAACGATATTGACGCAGCAATGAACATTATTGCTGGAACAGCACGACAAATGGGAGTAGAAATTACCGAATAACTAACTCCACTTCAAAAAAAACTCGCCGCAATGGTGAGTTTTTTGATATACTAGTTACCAGGAGTCATAAGTTAAAAAAATAGTCTATCAATTAACATCATTGGCTTCCACATTATAAACTAGTAGAGCTATGAACATAACCTGCCACCTAACCCTCACTCCTGAATTAAAAAAATTCCTCAGAACAAAACTGAAAGGACACAATGTTACCATTAACGCAGATCCCCTCACCAAAGAAAATGTAAATCCTGCCACAGAAATTCTTGGAGTATTTGTTGACTCACAAGTAACCAAAGCCTGTTTAAACAACATGCCAAAACTCAAACTCATTGTTACCTTCTCCACAGGATACGATCATATAGATAATAAAGAAGCAAAAAAAAGAGGCATTACAATTTGCAACGTACCAACGTACGGAGAAAACACTGTGGCAGAATATGCCGTAGGACTCATGCTTAGTCTTACAAGAAAACTGTACCTCAGCACAAAACGAGTAAAAGAAGGCGTATTTAACTATCAAGGATTACGCGGCATGGACATTAAAGGAAAAACCATTGGTGTGGTTGGTACGGGACACATTGGTCTTCGCTTTATAGAAATGCTCCACGGATTTCATGTAAACATCATTGCCTTTGATAAATTTCCAAATAAAAATCTTCAAGGCCAATACAATTTTCAATACGTACCACTCACAACATTATTCAAAACAGCCGATATCATTTCTCTCCATTTACCACTGTTTCCAGACACCAAACATATTATTAATAAAGCAGCCATAAAAAAAATGAAACAAGGAGTAATCATCATCAATACTGCCCGAGGAGGACTCATTGATGCGGAAGCACTCCTCTGGGGACTACAAAAAAACAATATAGGCGCAGCAGGATTAGATGTCATTGAAGGAGAAGATTTACTTGAAGACCCTCTCAAAATACTTTGCAAAGAGTGCAATCCAGAAATGAGTCGTCTAGGATTAATCAATAATACCCTCATTGATCACGAACGAACCATTATTACTCCTCACAATGCCTTTAATACCATAGAAGCCGTCAAACGAATCATTACCACATCTTGTGAAAACATTAAAGCATTTACAGATGCTACTCCGCAAAACACCGTTACTATCAAATAACAAACAGTAAACAAACGTTCGTAGTCAACACGTATGCAAAAAATATTTCTCACAATTGTCTCTTTGGTATTTCTCATTGGAGCAGGATGTTCTTCAACACAACAACCAACAACAGAACCAACAGACACAACAGACAACCAGACAACACTAACACCACTCCAACAAGCATACGCCAACTGTCTTGAACAAGGATACAAAACAACACTACGCTTTGATGAAACAAAAAGTAAGTTAACACTTTTTTGCGTATTTTCTGAAGAAAAAGCATGTGATGCACTCAAATTTTTAGATGGCAGTTGTACACTAGAAAAAAAAGAAAATACCAGCAATACACCACCAAACGACATTAAAACCATTGACGATATAGAAAATGAAATATCCTCCACAAAAGCCTGCGAACAAACAGTTGCTCCCGTTTGTGGTCTAGACGGATTTACCTATACCAATCAATGTATTGCAGAATCTCAACGAGTACAAATAAATCACGACGGTGCTTGTAAAGATGTACAACAACTCCTTGATGCAGATATCCCTTCTCCTCCACCAAAAACAGACACCACAGCAACCAACACATCAAACACAAAAACAGACGTTATTGCCTCAGGAAAACCACTAGATCTTTCATGGCTTGAACACGTAAAACGCTTTGCCAAAAAGGAACAATCAATCATACCAGTTACCATACAAGAATGCCGTATCGGCGGAAAATACCTTTACTATAAAACAGGAGATTTCAGCGTTCTTTATGACCATGAAAGTGAGCTTGTCTGCTTTCCAAACAATGACCTTGGTGATTTTTGTCCATCATACTTCACCAAAGACAACATCATCAAAGGGTGTACCACCATTTGGCAAAAATAAATATACCCTCACTCTATAGGGAAACCCACTTGACAAATTTCCCTTAATATAGTTAAATATCGCCATATTATTCATGTGGGACCTTATATAAAGGGCTTGTACCACATAAACAAAGACACTATGTCAAAACGCATGAAAGATCTTGCAACCAAGATCGACAAGACAAAAACGTATGCTCTTGACGAGGCAATAGCACTCGTAAAAGAAACAAGCACCGTAAAATTTGACGCAACCGTTGAATTACACGCTCGACTTGGAATAAACCCAAAAAAGACAGACCAACTTGTTCGAGGAACAACAACATTTCCACACGGAACAGGAAAAACAAAAACCGTCGCCGCATTTGTTGGACCAAACGATGAAGCAGCAGCAAAAAACGCTGGGGCTGATGAAGTTTTAGGAGAAGAAGAAATTACAGAAATAAAAAACGGAAAAACACTTACCTTTGACATCGCAGTAGCAACACCAGAAATGATGCCAAAATTGGCACTCATTGCTCGTATTCTTGGACCACGTGGTATTATGCCAAATCCAAAAAACGGAACAGTAGACAAAGATGTTGCAAAAATGGTTGATGAAATGAAAAAAGGAAAAATTTCTTTCAAAAATGATGACACCGCAAACATCCATCAAGCAGTAGGAAAAGTAAGCTTTGAAGAAACAAAACTCAAAGACAACATCCTCCACTTCATAGATGCAATCAAAAAAGTAAAACCAACTTCTGCAAAAGGTATGTATATAAAAGGACTCTACCTCACAAGCAGCATGGGACCAAGTATCAAACTCGAAATTCAATAACCACAAAAAAGAGCCACCAAAACGGTGGTTCTTTTAATACACACAATAACATCTTCTCACAAGAGAAAAAAATCAACACCCCATTTGAAAGGAAGCACTGGCTTTGCTACACTACTCTCAACTAACCATAATTACTATGATCCTATCAGACAGAGATATAAAAAAAGCTATCAATGAAGGGCACATTATGTTAGATCCATACGACGAAAAATATTTACAACCAGCGTCTATTGATCTACACCTCGACAAACATTTTCTCGTATACGACACCACTCGTTACGCCGTCATTGACCCCAAAGAACCCATAGACGACATGATGAAATCTATTGATATCGCTGATGATATCCCCTTCATTATACACCCCGGAGAATTTGCGCTTGGATTAATTTATGAAAAAACCGGAGTATCAGAAGAATACGTAGGACGATTAGAAGGAAAAAGTTCTGTAGGACGACTCGGACTGTTAATCCACGTTACGGCAGGATTTCTTGATCCAGGAAACAACCTCAAAATGACCTTGGAACTTCATAACACAGCAAACATACCCATAAAATTGTATTACAAAATGCCGATTGCCCAAATGGCATTTGAAAAAATCAGTTCCCCCTGTGAAAAACCATACGGAAAAGATGGGTTAAACAGTAAATACTCTGGAGACATGCGCCCTGTGGCAAGCCAAATGTGGAAAAATTTTCAATAATCCACATAAAATACTATGAAAAAACAGAGTATCGTTATTGGCATTGTAGCAGATATTGCGGCAGGAAAAGGAACGCTAGCAACGTATGTAAACAATCACTATACAGCAAAAACATTACGATTTTCTACCGTACTCAGAGATATCCTCGATCGACTCTACCTTGAACAAAGTCGCAAAAATCTTGCCGATCTCGCCAACGCACTTCGTCAAACATTTGGATCAGATATTTTGGCAACAACACTCGTGAATGATGCAAACAATGCCGATGTAGACATTATTCTTGTAGAAGGGATTCGGAGTCAAGGAGAATTAGATCTTATAACATCTCTCCCAAATGCACACATTATTTACCTCACCGCAAATCCCCATATCCGCTGGAAACGAGTAGTTGAACGAAATGAAAATCCTGGTGATGCCCAAAAAACCTTCGAACAATTTCAACAAGATGAAACACATGAATCAGACAAATACGCCACACATCTTGGTGCTCAAGCAGAGTACAAAATTATAAATGAACAAGATTTACCAACACTCTATACACAAATAGACAACATCATTAATCCCCTTCTCCATGAACGTACAAATTAAACGCATAGACAACACACTGCCTCTTCCAAAATATGAAACCACTGGCGCAGCAGGATTCGATATCTATGCAAGAGAATCCATCACCATAGCACCACAAGAAGTTATCCGTATTCCAACAAATCTTGTTATTGCCACCCCACCAGGATACATGCTTGCAGTAAGCCTTCGCTCTAGTGCACCAAAGAAAAAAGGAATATCAATCCCCCATGGCTATGGCATTATCGATTCAGACTACTGTGGAAATGATGACGAAATTTTATTACAAGTAATCAATCACACAACAACTCCCGTACAAATAGAAAAAGGAGAACGAATCGGACAAGGCGTCTTTATCCCAATAACACAAGCGACATGGGAAGAAGTTAATACCATGTCAGCAAACAATCGAGGTGGATTTGGCACTACAGGATAACATGCAAAATAGTGTATAATAGAGAATAATAACATTCTCTATTTTTTTATGGCATTACTTGAACGATTTAATCCATTTAAACGAAAAAAAGAAAAGGAAAAAAATGAGACAACACTTCCTGCTCAAGAAGTCATCAAAAAAATTGATGTATTATTTGAATTAACTACTAACGACGAGAGTGACGCCCAAACACAAGCCATTATTCACGACATCACCAATCCAAATTACCAAACTCCCCAATCATTAGAACAAATCATACATAATATAGATGAACGCTCTATAGTAGCCTATCATCCTCAATTTTCACGAATAAAAGAAATCCGTACCGCAGTAGAACAATCTATACAAAACCAAGAACAAAAAGCGTCCGAGGCAATAGATCTGTGGTTTAATGAAAAAGAAAAAAATATACCTATTGACCAAAATCCTCATTTCCAAAAAAATATAAATGCATTAAAAGAAACATTTAACAAAGAATTTTCTCCCCCAACAGCAACCGAAATAAAAAAAGAAAATAAACAAACAGATAACACATCAGAAGCACCACAAACCCCAAAAACGTCAGAGCAAGAAGAAAAAAATGGATATAAAATTTACGATCTCATCCAAAAAAGAAAACGACTTTCAAAACAAGATCAAGCACTATTTGATACCTTAGTCATGTTTTTTGAAGCAGAATATGGGAATGATATCGCCACAAAAAAAAGAATCCAAGCATATATAAAAAATAATGAAGCTACTGGTGGCGTTTATATTTCTGAAAAACTAAAAAAATTACTTGAACCAACAGGACTTTTGGAACCTATCGAAGAATCCCAAACACCGCCACCACCCGAAAATGTTCCAGAACAAACACAACTCCAAGAACCAGCAACAACACCCCCTCTTTCCAATGAAAATGTTAAAAAACAAACAAATATTGTACTCCCCGAACAAACTATTCTTTCTTCAAACACAACAAACGGACCACCAAGCCCAAAACAAACACACCCACAAGAACTAACAGAAACATCTTCTCCATCCACTGAAAATAGTCCAGAACCACCAGTTCCACAAGAGGAAGAAATTTCCCTAGAACCAATTACGTTATCCCCTGAAACACTCCACGCAATTGAACAAGCGATTGAAGCAGCTTCCCTCAAAGATGAAATTCATCGCCCATTATTAGTGCTTCACAATGTTGTTCAACATATTCCAGGGGCAGAACATATTCCCATGCTGATTAGCAGAACAAGCACCGCCCAAGAAAAATATCAACACATTGCGAAACTCATTAGCATATTAGGAAAAGTAACAAATGAACAATTTGGAGATGATTCTCTGAATATATTAAATAGTCTAGCACAACATACAGAAGCAATGGTCAGAAATTTTGAAATTTCTACCCAACAGCCAGAAAGCATTACTGATTGGGAAGCCTTAAAAAATGTATGGCCAACCGAATACGTTCATCTAGAAAAAACATATAAAAGATATATTGAATTTTGTAAACCAAACCCCTGGCATGTTCACGTATTTTTAGAAGACATGTCTCTCAATCAATTTAAAAAATTAGCAGAAACAGAACCAGAAAAACTTCGGACACTGATAAATACGTCATACCAAGAAATGCGAACTCAACTAGAACAAGAAGCTGGACAAAAACGAGTTGCCAAACTCGATGAATTTCATAAACAAGTTATCCAAAAAGCAGAAGACATCCGAGAACGATTTATTGAACAAAACAAACCTGGCAAAGAAGAACCACAAAAAGGCGAAGAACCTTCAGAAGAAACTCACGAACCTGTTCCAGAAATTTTGGCAAAAAATGATACAGAAAAACTCCATCTCGCCATATACAAATTTATGGAGGTACTCCTCACCAAAAAAGAACAACTTCAAAAAATTATAGATACCATTATTGGACAAATATACAAAAAGACAGGAAAAGCTCTTCTGCTTGACGATGAATTCACTCCATCACTTGAAACACACATTGGAAAAGATGAACAAACAGCAAGAGACATCAAAAAACTCATCGAAAAAATAGATGAACTTGAAGAAATAATAATCAACCAACTACAAGTTACACAACAACAATCAGAACATCTTGATCAATTAGACGCAACAATACATACCATCTACCAATCAGAATATACCGATATACAGCACCTTATACACAAACTTTCAAAAACATCATTTTTTCAAAAACGAACTCAACAGAAATTCCTTATCACCATGCAAAAAAACCTGGAAAAAACATTTAAACACATACGAAAAAACATTCCTCTTGCCAAAAAAGAACGGGAACAGAAAGAAACAACTGAACAACAGCATGAGTCTTCTCAAGAACCAAAAATAGAAACACCTCACGATATGACACAACCACCAGAAACAGCTGAAGCCCCTCCAACAGAAACAAGCAAAACACTTACCGCTCTGCACACATTCTTTGCTGAAAACATAAAAAAGAAACTTGAACATATCCACGAGGAACTGCAACAACTGCCTAATAAAGAAAAATATATCCTGGTCCAAAAAATATTACAGAACGTAACAGAAGATTTTACCAACACCCTCACCAGACTAAAAAACATCCAAGACAAAATAACAGCAAAACAACCCTTACTACAAAATTGGAGAGCCATTCATGATGATTTAACGATATCAATAGATAGATTTGATGCAGTAACCAATTTGCTAAACCTACGAAAAGATGAAGAAAAAAATGAACATCTTATTTCTACATTAGAAAATACCCTAACAGAAGCAAAAAATCATCTAGCAGAAGCAAATAGAGCTATAGAAATAAGTGTTGAAATACCAGAAGCAGAACAAGAACGAGTAAAAGAATTATTTGCCTATAAAACAACGGAAATACAAATATTAGGCCCTGACCATTATATTGCAGGAAAATATGGGACAACAACAAAAACAGGAAAAGAAGTAAAAAAACAACTAGAATCATCAAAAACCATTGCCTTGGGAGATGCACACGCAAGTGCATTAAAAATTTTAGAAACAGCAATCATAGCGGGATTGGTCGCTATGCCAGAAGAAAAGGCAAAAGCATTTAAACAAATGTACAAACAACTAGTAGAAACAACAACCGATAAGACATCATTTAGACAAACAGAATCCAAAATAATACAGCTCATCCAAAGCGTTCGTTGGTCTGGAAAAGAAAGAGAATACGTTCTCATAGGAGATACCATAAACGACAGAGGCGCCTCTGACAAAATTGTATTAGCACTCATGGAACAAATACAAGAAACAGGAGGAAACACCACAACACTCGCATCAAATCATGATTTTGATATCGTTATTGAATATGCAAACATGATTGATCCTTCATTCAACACAAACACAATCCACCCACAACAAACATTATCAAGAAGACGATCATATACCGAACACAGAGACAAACAACCAATGACTGAACAATACCTCCCCTACGTGCAAAAACAAAAACTACTCCATTACAATCCAGACACCAACACGTTATTTGCTCATGCGCTCATCACTCCAGAAGACATCGATATAATAAAAGAGCATATTGGATTTACCCAAAAAATTACAGAACAAAATATTAGCGACTTTATTGAACAAACAAATGCGTGGTATACAAAAACGGTAAACAGTCTTATGGATGAATCAAAAACACTCCAAGAAAGAATAGATATTGAATCCATAAAAACTATAAGAAGCTTTGTATGGACAAGAAATAAAAGAATGTTTAGTTCACCAACAGGAGGCTATAGCTCGCAAGAGGAACTGCCATTATATGGAATAGTAAAACGATTTGTTCATGGTCATGATCAAGAACAAGATAGAGAATCTCCATACAATTTAATTCAAAAAAATGAAGATTCCACCGCAACAGAAGCATACAAATATGATGCAAACCCAGACGAATATCGAATAGCCAATATTGATAGCGATCTACGAAAAGGATATTCAGGAACCGTCGAACTTGAAGAAACCAATCTTACAAACATATACGCCGTCTAACAAAAATCCCTCAACAGAGGGATTTTTGCTTGGCTGAATAAGGAATGATACAATAGGCACAATTCATATTCTAACCTTGTACTATGAAAGCATATCTTGATATTGTAAAAAACATCCTCGAAAACGGACAAAAAAAACATGATCGCACAGGAACAGGAACAATCGCCATAGCAGGAGCAATGTTCGAACATGACATGAAACAAGGATTTCCCCTCCTCACAACAAAAAAAATGCCCTACAAAATCATTGCATCCGAACTCGAATTTTTTATAAAAGGAATGACAGACAAACAGTGGCTCATTGATCAAAAAAATCATATCTGGGACGAATGGTGTAATCCCAAAAAAGTTCCCTATGCGCACGATGAAGAAACAAAAAAACGCATGATGGCAGAACGAGATCTTGGCCCCGTATACGGATTCCAATGGCGACACTACAACGGGGAATACAAAAATTTTGATAGCGACTACAGCAATCAAGGAGTGGATCAACTCAAAAAAGTTGTTGATACACTAAAAACAAACCCACACGATAGACGAATGATTGTGTGTGCCTGGAACCCGTCTATGCTTGATCAGATGGCACTTCCCCCTTGCCATTTTGTATGGCAAGTAACCGTTATCAACGGTCACCTCAATTTAATGTGGATGCAACGATCCGTAGACGTTATGCTCGGATTACCATTCAATATAGCCAGCTATGCAACGCTTCTTCATCTTCTTGCCAAAGAAGCTGGGCTACAAGAAGGAAGACTCATCGGGTTTCTTGGAGATGTACATATTTACGCAAATCACATGGATGGTGCAAAAGAACAACTCAACAGAGACCCAAACACATACAAACTTCCACAATTGGTAACAGAACAATTTACCAACATTTTTGATTGGAAATATAGCGATAGCACCATACAAAATTACAAAAGCCATCCACGAATTCACTTCGATATCGCTATCTAATATATGCCAATTTCTCTCATCGCCGCAATTTCACAAAATAACTGCATTGGAAACAATGGCACTCTTCCCTGGCATCTTCCAGAAGATTTAAAACACTTCAAAAACATAACAACAAGACACACCGTCCTTATGGGAAGAAAAACATGGGAATCTATCCCACAAAAATTTCGCCCCCTCCCAAATCGAAAAAATATTATCATCACTACACAAACAGAGTATACAGCGCCAGAAGGAGTCCTCATCTACCATTCATTAGAAAAAGCATTTGCCAATCATAAAACAGAGCAACTCTTTGTTATTGGTGGTGGAAACATCTACCATGAAACCATCCCCTACGCAGACACCCTCTACATTACAAAAGTTCCACAAATAATAGATGGAGATACATTCTTTCCAGAAATAAATCTAACCATCTGGGAAAAAACAGAAGAAAAACAGCAAGGAGAACTTACATTCATCACATACAAACGTATATAACAAACAACGTTAAACACCCTAGTAATTTTGGTCCTGTTACGAACAAAATGACATAAAAAACCAATATGAAAAAAGGAACATTCATTGTCCTCTACGGCATCAACAATCTGGGAAAATCCACCCAAGCCAAAAAGCTCGTAGATCGCATGAACACCGAAGGACATCCAACTGAGTACCTAAAGTACCCAGTCTATAATCTTGCCCCCTCAGGACCAATGATCAATGCCTATCTCCGTGAAGGCAATCCATACAATCTTACCGCAAAAGAAGCACAGCTCCTCTACGTCCTAAACAGAACACAATACGAACCAATCCTCAAACAAAAACTTGCACAAGGAATAAACATCATAGTAGAAGATTACATAGGAACGGGCATCTGCTGGGGGATAGGCTTTGGTATTGAAAAAGAATTCATGAAAAAAATAAATGAACACCTCCTTCCAGAAGACCTAGTATTTTTATTCCAAGGAAAACGATTTAGCGAAGCCATAGAAAAAAATCATGAACATGAAACAAATGACCCACTCATAGAAAAGGTACAAGACATCCACAAACGATTAGGAAAAGAACATAACTGGATTACCATAGATGCAAACCAACCCATAGATACCATTCATCAAGAACTGTGGAATCATATACAAAAAATACTCTAAACTATGCTATAATAGACAAAATATCATTACTTAATTTATCCGTTAATATCACTTCTATGTTACTCTCAGCCGGAGGTATTATTTCAAGGAGTGTTGCACTCTACAAAGAACACAAACAACTCTATCTGCAATACATGATTGCCCTCTTTATTCCAACAGCACTCATTAGCATATTTGGAGCAGTATTTAATCTTATTAGTGCCAACAAAGGCACAATAAATCCATTATTTACTGGCACATTTTTTATACTTATCCTGGGAGGAACATTTATCGCCTTTTGGATTTCATTAGGATTTATCAAAGCAATCGCTCAAACATACAAAAAAGAACCCATCACTCCCATAAAACAACAGCTTTACAACGTAAAACAATACGTTTGGCCATCAATCATTGTTTCTTTCCTCACAGGAATCATAGTACTTGGAGGAACACTACTCTTGATCATCCCTGGAATAATATTTGCAATTTGGTTTAGCTTTGTTGTCTATGAAATTGTCCTCAATGACAGCGCAAGTATAGCATCACTAAAAACAAGTAAAATGCTCGTCAACGGTAGATGGTGGAAAGTATTTTGGCGCTTACTCGCCCCAGGATTTATTTTTGGACTTCTTACCATCCTCTTGCAAGGAATAATAAATTTTCCGCTCACATTCGTGGAAGCATCTTCAACAGGAGGACTACTCATCATTATGTTTTTCACCCTGTTATCAAATGTTGCGAGCATCCTTGTAATGCCACTAACCACTGCCGCCCCTACTATTCTGTACCTCGAATTGAAAAACATGCCAGTAACAACAAAAAAAGAAATTCACGCATAAACACAACAAAAAAAAGAAAACGCCCAAAAAATATGGGCGTTTTTTTATACAAAAAAAGCACAAGATACCCTTAACTGTCCAAGCCCAAAACAAGTTTGAAATTATCTACTCTTCATGCTACAATCCAAACAATTAACCAAGCTGTAGCAAGCAAAATCAGCACCAACGTGTTACCCGAGAAAACGTATGTATATCCCGATAATTGGCATGGAAGTTCATGTAGAGCTCAACACAAAAAGCAAAATGTTTTGCTCATGTAAAAACAATCCAGAAGAAAGCCCAAACACCAACATTTGTAATATTTGCGTTGGTCATCCAGGATCACTCCCTGTACCAAATAAACAAGCTATACAATCTACCGTCCTTATAGGAAAAGCACTTGGTTGCCACATTCGCAAACAATCAAAATTTGATCGAAAACATTACTTCTATCCAGATCTTCCAAAAGGATACCAAATTTCTCAATACGACGAACCAATTGCTGAAAAAGGAACATTCACCCTCGCCTTTCCACTAGAAGAAAATATTCGCGACACCGCCACCATTGGAATCACCCGTGCCCATTTAGAAGAAGACACCGCAAAACTCCTCCACGACAACGATGGCAGCACTCTCGTTGATTTTAATAGATCAAGCGTTCCCCTTGTAGAAATTGTAACTGACCCTGATTTCAAAACCGCTCTCGAAGCAAAAACCTTTTGCCAAGAACTTCGAACGCTCTTACGAACACTCGGCGTAAGTGATGCAGACATGGAAAAAGGACACATGCGATGTGAAGCAAACATTTCCATGCAAGAAGCCGGACAGTTTGAAATTGTAGACGGTGTAGTAAAACCACTCGGAAATTATCAACTCAACAACAAAGTTGAACTAAAAAATATCAACTCATTTAAAGCAATAGAAAAAGCCATCAACTTTGAAATCACCAGACAAACAGCACTTCTAGAAAACAACGAAACATGGGAACAACAAACTCGCGGCTGGGATCAAAATACAGGAAAAACAGTGCTTCAACGGATAAAAGAAAATGCGGCAGATTACCGATACTTTCCAGAGCCAGACATTCCCCCATTTCATCCACTACAAATTGCAGGAGACATCTATATCCCCGAACTTCCCATCCAAAAACGAATGCGTTTTCGTGATGAATACGGATTTTCCTATCAAGATGCAAAACTCCTTACCGACGATCAAAAATGGGCAGACTTTACCGAACAAACCATGAGTGAACTGGTAGACTGGCTATACACCCTTCCCGAAATAAAAGGAACCACAAATGATATACAAGAACAAAAAAAAGAACAACTTGCTCGCCTAGCGAGTGGCTGGCTCACCACCAAATTAATGGGAGCACTAAACGAATCAGGCATACAGCTTCAAGAACTTCATTTCACTCCAGAAAATTTTGCTGAACTTGTAGCACTAATCTACGCGGGAAGAGTAAACGCAACCAATGCACAAAAAATTCTTGCAGACATGATCGAAAACAAAAACAACATCGACCCAACACACATCATGGAAGAAAAAGGATACGGACAAATAAGCGACGAGAAAAAAATCAATGACATCATCGAACAAGTTATCAAAGAATATCCCGTTCAAGTTGAACAATTCAAATCAGGAAAAGACCCTATTATAAAATTTCTCATCGGAATGGTCATGAAAGCAACGGAAGGAAGTGCAGAACCCCAAATAGTAGAAAAACTCCTCAGAGAACAACTCTCCTAACAAAAATAGCTTGTATAAAACAAGCTATTTTTTATCTAAAAAGTCATCAAGAAGAAAGATCATCTTCTTCTTTTTTTTTTTCATTCATCAAACGACGAATATGTCGCCAACGCTGTTCATCTGCAGCTTCCTGTCCTTCAACATCTCCATCATAAATCGTATAGTTTGATAAATGACTATGTGAAACACTCGCAGAAGCATTTCTCCCCTCAGAACCAATAGAAACAGCAGGACGTTGTCCTTTTTGTCTCGCACGTGCATCAGCAACCTGATTCATAGACACTTTGGCATTTGTTCTATCCTTATGCTGACCAAGATGTGACACAGACAAATCTTGCGCATGACGACCCAACTGTGACGCACTTATCGCAGGATGTTGTGGTAAGGAAGATCCAGAACCAGGAAGAATTGGTGGTAAATTTGTTGGACTCATAACGACAAAAAAAGAATAGTATCTCTATACTACCCAAAACAACAAAATACTACAAGCAACATAAGACCTATCAAAAAACTCACTCTCACGATAAAAATTGCGTAGCAAGAGCAACTGCTTCATCATACGTATCTACCCAAATAATACGTTTATCTCGCTTAAACCAGGTAGACTGACGCTTTGCAAATCGTCGTGTGTCCCGTTTAAGTTCAGCAACAGCATCTTCAAAAGATTGTATTCCTTCAATATACGCACGAAACTGCCTATACCCAATACCACTCATACTTGGCAAATCCCAACTATATTTTTGCTTAAGTAATCCTCGAATTTCTTCTTCTAATCCATCCTGTACCATCTGATCAACACGTGTATCAATACGCTGATACAGCGTTTCCTTATCAACACGAATACCCAATTGTAAAATATCAAACACGGGCGTCCCCTTTTTTTTCTGCCCAGAAAAAGATTCCCCCGTAAAAATACATACCTCAAGTGCCCGAATAATCCTTCGTTTATTTTTTACATCAATTGTTTGAACAGCCACAGGATCCATAGAGGAAAGCAATTGCATCAATTCTTCCGTAGTTTTTTGCTCCAAACTTTCTCGTAATGCCTTATTCGGAGGCACCCGAGGAATATATAAATTATCAACAATAGAAGAAATATATAATCCCGTTCCACCAACAATCATAGGAATTTTTCCTGCCTGATGTGCCATTTTTCCATATTTAATGGCCTTATCACGAAACTGAGCCACAGTAAATCGTTTTCCTGGATTCAAAAAATCTACAAGATGATGAGGAACATCTTCCACAAAATATGTCCGACGAGGACCAGACCAACCAAATGCCAAATGCCACTCCCCCAACGCTTTTGCTGTACCAATATCCATTTTTTTATAAATCTGCCGAGAATCAGCAGAAATAATTTCTCCATCAAATTGTTTTGCTAATTGCAAACTCAAGCCAGTTTTTCCACTCGCTGTAGGCCCAAGAAGAACCACTAATTTTGGCAATGATTCACTCATAAAAAATTCTTATTGGCTTTATGAAGACACAAGTATTTTCCCCCACAGCATCCACTCATCGGCTTTATAAATAGCCACATCTTGAATAGTCCCAACCATGTCAGAATTTCCTTTAAATCGAACACGCTTCATCTCCCGAGAATTGCCTGTACAATATTCGTGTTCATAGTGATCAACAAGGACAGACACTGTTGTCTGTTTATACACCTGATTCTTTCGAAAAACAATACCTTCCATCAAATGCTGCAATGCCCACCAACGTTTTTTCTTTTCCTCTTTAGGGACATCATCAGAAAATGCACGCGCAGCAACTGTGTGTGTTCTTTCAGAATATTGTGCAGTATACGAAATATCAAAATCACACAGATCATACAGCGAATAGGTATCAGCAAATTGTTCCTCCGTCTCACCACAAAATCCCACAATAATATCAGTTCCTATAGCAATGTTAGGTTTTTTTGCCCGAATTCGCTCAATAAGATGAATATAAAAATCTCGATCATGCCGACGATTCATTTTTTTCAACATATCGCTATTTCCTGACTGAACTGGCAAATGAAGAAAATTAACCTGCTTAGGTAAAGTAAGCGCATCAATCACCTCATCGGTCATATATAACGGATGTGGCGCAGTATAATGAATACGAGCAATCCCCTCAATCTGATTCAATTCCCAAAGCAACTTAGCAAAATCACTCTCTTGGTAAAGATTATTGGAAGAAAAATAATCAGGATCTGGAGCAATATAATGATTCACAATTTGCCCAAGCAACGTTATTTCCAAACAACCCTGTACAGCCAACGTACGAACCTCTTGCAAAATATCATGGAGCGGCCGATTTATTTCCAAACCACGAGAAAATGGCACCACACAATACGTACAAAAATGATTACACCCTGTCTGAATGGTAACAAATGCCTGAACAGTATGAGTGTGTGTTGGTTGTAACGCAAGATAATCTTCTTCCAAATCCTCCATTGGTCGAAAATTTGGATTTAACTCCATAAGCCATTTTGGCAAATGAATCATATCTTTTGTGGGAAAAAATAAATCAACTTCTGGCAACAATGCTCGCATTCTTCCATCACGATCTCTTCCTGGCATACAGCCCGTAATTCCCACAATAAGATCAGGCCGTTTTTTCTTCAACTTTTTAAATTTTCGCGCTAACCCAAAAACTCGATCTTCAGCACTTTGCCGTACCGAACAACTATTCATAAAAATAACATCAGCATCTTTTTCATGCGAAGTTTCTTTCATACCCATAGCGCCAAGCAAAGTAGCAAGTCGCTCTGAATCGTTTTTGTTCATCTGGCAACCAAAGGTAATAATATGATAAAAATACCCTTTTTTAGCAGTATATTGCGTATTTTTCATAGGAATACAGTAGGCAAAAATATACATCAATTACCCAAAAAAATCAATGGATCCCCCTACTGATAGTAGGACAAAAAAAAATACGGTATACTGTGGGTAACATCTAATAACAATCTTATGAATCATGAAGACTCTGGGAATTATCCCCTACAGGAAGAACATATCCTTCCAAAAAATGAAGCCCCAACAGCCAACATGAAAGACATGCCTCTGGAAGAACTTTGGAATACCGCACAAGACAGCATGACCGATGAAACAATAACAAATGAACAATTGCAAAAAATAAATGTTCTTATTGAACAAAGATTATTAGAAACTCCACTGGTAGATGTAAGAAAATTTGTTGACATCAATCAACACGCAAGAAATATAGACCCTGAAGAAAAACAAGAACTTCAAGATCTTCTCATGAGTAAAATAAGAAGTGCAAATGTACAAGAACTCAGTGAACTCCTCAACTATTTCAAACAAGATGAAACAAAACACAGCCAAGACATTAAACGAGTAAAATCCATAATGGAACGAAGAATACAAGCAAGAGAACAGATCATGAATAAAAACATTGATAGATTCACACAAAAATTAGAAGGGAAAACCTTACAACAAATAGATGGACTTCTCCAAAAAATGAAAGAACGTACCGCCATGCTAAATGCACAACATACCGGAAAATCTGGAGATACCTACGAACGAACAGTCCTCATGGAACTAGTACAATCTATTCAACATAAACGAAAAGAAGAAGAACAACGACATGATGAAGAACAAATAAGACACATACGAGAATCCATTGACGCACCTTCTTCTCTAGAAGAACTTGTTCAGAATGAACAAAACAAGCTAGATACGAGAGCAACCATTACCCCCCGAGCAAAAGCAAGAGGGAAAGGAATTGAACGTCAATATGATCTGCTAGAAAAAAATAGACCAACAGCACAAAATGACATTCAAAAATTATTACTTGAAAATCTTACCCCTGAAGATATACAACAACTAGAAGCACTTGGTGTTCATACACAAACCATAAAAGAAGGAACACCAGGAAGAAAAGGATACACCCTATATGGCAGTGAAAACCTCACAAGAGAAATCCACGATCGCATAGCCTCCCTCCAAAAGGAAACCTCACAATACGAAGATATCCAAGCACAAATACAAACAAAAGGATTCCTATCAAGAACCTTTTCACAACTTGCTTCACGATTTTCAAAAAAAGACCAAGCACAAACACAACGCTATCAAGAAGCACAAACACAACTTCAACACATCCAAAAATTTCTTCAAGAAAAAGTACCTGGAGTCAATGCACAAGACATTGTGAATGCCGTAAACCCAAACTACTCAACACAAACACCAGACAATAAAAAAGAACAACAGGTAAACGAACGAGCTGAAGAATCACTACGCCAAGCAACAAGCGAATTTGAAACAAGTTTTGGAATTGAAGATAATGAAACAGACTACGAAAAAAGACAACAAGCGCAAGCGCCCCTACTTGATAACGAAGAAATTGAACTACAAAAAGCTACCATATACGATGCCAATGAAGAAAAAGATGAGGGGCAAGTTGTTCCCCCACTCTTTGATGAATCAGATATAGATCACACAAAACTCGGTAAACCTGAATATCCAAATGCCGTCGAACTGGGAATGCAAATGTGGCAAGACGAACAACTTCAAGAAATATTTAACGCCATGAATCTTGATGAACAAACCATACAAAACATGGATCCAACAGACAAACAATACATCATGCGCGTACAAAATTTAGCAAACGTTGGCAAAAGAAACAAAGCAGAACATCTCATATTTATGGCTACTCAAACTCGCGCAGCAAATGAACAAGAAGCCTACAATAAAGATACAAAAAGAAGACAAAGTATTGAACTAAGAAATGCTATACTCAAAAAGCTTATTTCCAAAGAAACAAAAGCTGCACAAAAACAAAAACAAACAGAAAGAGAAGAAAACAAAAAAGCGCGTAGTATTGCAAATGAATTACTCAAAAATAGTGTGGCACAAAGGCTAGAGACACCCGAAGGCAAACGGATTTTGAGACAAGTACAAGCGCAAGCACAAGAACAAATAGAAAACGCAATTATCGCTCCAAAAGAAAAATCAAGTCCAATAAGCTACGAAAAAAATGTTGTAAATATCCTCCATAGATATAGTACGATGCCTGAAAATTCTGAAGAAAAAATGATTTTATTGCTCGGATTACAAAAAATGGCAACTGAATCTGAACAACGAGATATACAATTTTTTAAAAAAGATAATACTGAGTCTTTACTATTTGCCCTACTAAACAAAGTAAACGGAAAAGATGCGGCATCTTTACTTGAAATTACCAAAATGTTTGATGGATTACCAAAAAAAGATCATGATGCAGTAGAACAAGCAATCGAAGCAAAAAGAAAAAATGATCCAAAAGCATTCGAACAGATACAAAAAAATTATACAAGTGAACACAAAAATGCCGTGGTCCGTTGGATCCTACAAGCTATGGAAGGAAAAAAAGATACCATTACATTTGAGCAATTTCCCCAAACCACAGCCTATAGAAAACAACCAAATACCACTTCTCAAAAACAAGAAGATGAACACAACAACCTGGCGGCGTAAACAAAAAACATCGTATATACGATGTTTTTTGTTTACCAGACCATAATATTATTATATACTAACCTCACAAACAAACATGCATTTTATCTAATGTAGACTATATATGAAAGAAGAAGACGCAGGACATCAGGGAGAACTCCTTGATAGCAATGAACTTACAACAGAACAAAAAGATGAACTACGCAATCAGATGGCTTTGGAAAATGACCGTATTAAAGTTGCAAACAATATTCCACAACAAGAAGAAAAACGAACCTGGCGAGATCTGGGTATCCTTGCAGGATTAAATAACGCAAGAAACGAATTACTGAGAGATGCCTTTGATACGGCAAAAAATTATCAAGAAGTAGTAAAACAATTTGTTTCATCAATTACCCACAAATTTACCGAAGAACAAACTGCACGGTGGATAAAAAATACAGATGCAGAAAATCAAAACAATGCCGAAAAAAATGTACTTGCAGCACTAGACGGCATAAAAGAAAATGCTAAACAAGGCGATCTTGAAATGGCAATGACCATGCAAAAAGATTTAAAAGAGTACACCGAAGAGCCTGTACGATTTTACACTAAAATAAAAAAAGAACAAAAGCTCAACACAGACAAAAAAAATTACACTCCTAGACAACAGGCAATAGAAAGCCAATTACAAAAACTTCGTGGAGACATGCTCAATGGAGATCTTCAAGCGGCGATTGATAAAGAAGAAAAAATAAAACAATTTTGTGAACAATTTAAAGAAGGACTTACCGATGATATAAGAAAAAAATATGTTCACAACGATGCACCAGAAAAACAAAGAAAACGTGAACAACAAATACAAGGAATAGCAAACCAAATAGACCAAGCGCTACAAGCAGGAAATATTGACCAGGCCGAAAAACTCAAACAAGATTTTGAAAATACCGTAGGTATGTACGACCGATATGTAAAAAGTTTAGAAAAAAAATATCTTGCAGATATAAACAAAAAGAAAAAAAGAACCGATGTAGAACAGCAAGTACTTCATGCCGTGTCTACCATTAGATCAAAACTCGCCATAGGCAGACTTGACGAAATAGACCCATTTATACAAGACATGGAAGACTATTTAGAACCAATCCGAGAACAAAAAGCAAAACAAGAAAAACAAACAGATACTCCAGAAAAAACAGTGGAGACGAATCAACCAGAAAAAATTGATGAACCGAACGAAAAAAAACCCGAAAAAAATACCGAACAAGTTGAAATGACAACAAAAAAAATGATAGAGCAATACATACAAGGCAATATCGAACCACAAACACTCAATCAAATACTCACACACGAATCAAGTCCTATTGCTGATGCCCTTCTCCAAGAATTAGGAGGAGATCCCGCAATAGTAAAAAAAGCATTTATCGACATGCTCTCAAAAGCCATTATTCCATTGGCAGATATTTACGCCATAATGAAAGGCGTGGATGATAGAGATCTTGTCATGGCAGCAGTAAATGAACAGCCCGGAATTTTGAGGGATCAATATAAATATACTTATACTGCAGAAGGAAAACCTATCCGAGAAGAAACGAAACGAATTGTTCCTTCCTATTTTCTTGATGATATTGGTGTCATGGAAAACGCCATAAAAAAAGATCCAGAAATTCTTCTTCTTGCCGAAGACTCTATTAGAGATCACTTATTAGAAAATAAAAATATTGCAAAAACAATGATTCAGACAAATGGAGGAAACCTAGAATACACAACAGAATTCCAAGATGATGAAGGCATGGTAGCTGACGCACTAGATACTTCCAATTCAGCAATAAGATATGCTTCCCAAAGACTCCGAGATAATGAAAACCTTATACGAAAATCAATAACAGCCTCAGGAGTACAAGAAAAAGTGCCCGGAAGTAATTTTCAATATGCCTCAGAAAGACTTCGCGGAGCAGATCCAACAAGTTGGCCAACAACAAGAGCATTATTACAAGAAGCCCTAAAAACAGACCCAAAGGCCTATACATACCTTGCCCCAGAATACATACAAGCTCCGGAAAACGCAGAAACACTAAAAGAAATAATAAGCCCACAAGAAATAAAAAAATCAGCAATAAGTGCTATTGGTCTTGGTATGGAATCGTCAGATACAAACACACTACTTGCCAACCAAAGTTTTTTTGAAAAATTATCCCTAGCAAGTATACACACAAACGGAGATATAAAAAAACTCCTCAACGAACAACCACAGAAAGTAATGGAAATTGTCCAATCAGAAATAGATCGAATAGAAGCAGAAAAACCTAAAGGATTTATAGGTGGAATACTCAACAGAAAAAAGAAAAAAGCAGCAGAAAAACAAATAGCCCTCCTCAACGAATTCACCAATCAAGTCCTCATTACGAAATCAGCCTATGCCGGAGAAAAAATAAATAGACGAAAGGAACGGGACAGACAACACGACACCCTTTCCAAAAATACAGGAAGAACTACATAAATAAATTAAAAAAGAGCCAACGGGCTCTTTTTTAATTGTGAATAAACACAGTATATTATTTTTTGGTAACAATATCTTCTTTTACCTGCGCCACAAAGTCAGCTTGTGATAATGAAATTTGTTCTTCTTGACCACGAACACGAATTTGCCAATCTTCTCCAGAAAGCTCTTTATCCCCTACCACCACAATATAGGGAGTCTTCAATTTTGCATGTTTACGGATCTTCTTTCCAACGGTTTCATCAAGTTCATCCACCTGCGCACGAATACCTTGCCCACAAAGAGCCTCAGAAAGTGCCCGTGCACCATCAAGATGTTTTTCTGTTGAAACAGGAATAAACTGCACCTGAGTAGGGGCTAGCCACACAGGAAATGCGCCAGCGTGATGTTCTATCAAAATAGACAGAAATCGTTCAATAGAGCCCATAATAGCCGCATGAATCATCACAATACGCTCCTTCTCTCCTGATTCATTAACACACGTCAGATCAAATCGATCAGGCATATTAATATCAAGCTGAATGGTAGCCACTTGCCACTCTCGGCCAATAGAATCCTTGGTAACAAAATCAACTTTTGGCCCATAAAATGCGGCTTCTCCAATTTCTTCCGCAAAAATAACACCTCTCTCACGAGCAATCTCTCGTAAGCTATCTTCCGCTTTTTGCCACAATTCAGGTGTCCCCAAATATGCTTCAAAATTATCCGGATCATGAAGAGATAATCGAATTTGCAATGCACCAAAACCAACCGCCTGATAAAACGTATCAATAATATCCCAAATTTTCAAAAACTCTTCTTTAATTTGTCCTTCACGACAAAAAACATGCGCATCATCCTGTGTAAATGACCGAACACGAGACAAGCCATGAAGCTCTCCTGTTTGTTCATCACGATAACACATCGTCGTATTTGAATACCGCTGTGGAAGATCTCTATAACTCCACGTATTACGTGCATAAATCTGTGTATGGTGTGGACAATTCATTGGCTTCATTGCAAACTCATGTCCTTCACGAGTAGTAATTTTAAACAATTCATCCGCAAATTTTTGCCAATGCCCACTCGTTTCATATAATTCCTTTTTGGTGATATGAGGAATTTCTACTCGTTCATATCCCTTAGCTTGTCGCAACTGCCACACATAATCATCCAACAAAAACCGAAGCATCGTTCCACGAGGAGTCCATAATGGTAAACCAGGACCAACCAAATCAGAAAAGGTAAACAAATCAAGTTCTTTTCCAAGCTTTCGATGATCTCGTTTTTTTGCTTCTTCAAGCATTTGTAAATGTGCAGTCAATTCTTCTTTTGTTGGAAAACATACACCATAAATACGGGTAAGCATGGCATTTTTTTCATTCCCTCGCCAATAAGCACCCGCGATCTTCATCAATTTAAAATATCTCAACATATTTCGTGGTTCATCAATATGACCACCTTTACACAAATCCCAATACTCACCAGATTTATAAAAACTCACTTTTTCTCCACCAGCAGTAAATTCGTCAATAAGTTCATGTTTATACACATTTCCAGGATACTCTGCCTTTGCCGCATCAGCATCAAGCTCATGTCGTTCAAATCCCTGCCAAGACTTTAACATTTCCTTCATTTTTTGCTCAATCTTTGGAAAATCTTCCTCAGAAATTTTTTCGTCCCCAAAATCAAAATCAAAATAAAATCCGTTCTCAATAGCGGGTCCAATAGTTCGTTTTGCATTTGGCCACAATTCCATTACTGCAGCAGCCAAAAGATGCGCACAAGAATGCCGTAAATTATCCAAATATTCCTTACTATGTTCATGCATATATATAAAATTATATTACTTTAATAAATTTTTTGCCTATCAAAAAACCCCAACACACCAAAAATGGCGCATTGGGGTCAATATTCAACAATCATATATACTGACGGTTCCACCCAATAATTTCACTCAAATATATTGTCATATCATCCAAAAACAATCTTTTCACAAAAGTGGTACTTTACAATGTTTTTTGAAGAAAGCTTTCAGTCACGGCTTTCTCTCCCTGTCAAAAACGAATTGCAAAGCGTATCTTTTCCAGTAATAAAAACTATACAAATAAATACAATACTTGTCAACAGCAAACAAAAAAGTAGTCAATGACTACTCATAATTTCCTCTCCTGTACGCTATTGCACCTTCTTTACAATAACACGGACATGATCACTCACACTTGGTACTGATCGAATCCAGGCGGGAGACAATTTTACATCCACCCCATGCACATGATCAAGTGTCAACAAATACCGACGGACTTCGTCTTTTGTTTGTCCAAAAAATAATGATTTATCAAGCTTATCACTATCAGGATTCAAAGCAGCTTGCCCACCGTATACGACAGATAATTCTGCAGTACCTCGTTGCGCATCAAAAGAAGACAGCGTTACCGTTGGAAGTCCTTCTTGTGGCTGAATAATTTCACTATTATCAACAGCACGAGAAAATAATTTATCCTGAGCCCAAGACAAAAGTGACTCTTCATCATAATTTACCATAGCAACCGTTGCCATTCCTGAAACAACAAATCCATCAACCTCAACACCTATTTCAGCATCCGTTGTCACTTCTTCATCAGAAACAACAAACACTGCACTTGCATCATCAGCAGCGACAGCAAAGGCAGTCTTTCCTTTTGCTAAAAATTTCTCAGCTAACGCTGTTTTTGCCTTATCAACATCATGCTGAGATAACACACCAATGGTCTTTACCCCACCCGTCATGTCACTATCACTACTTGCATAAATAACTTTTTGTTTTGCCTCAGTAAGTCCTGGAATGGTAAACAATTTTTGTGATCCAACATTTCCCGTTGCTCCTTCAACATCAGCATATACTGCCGTTTCAACAGTCCCATTGGCAGGTACCGTCACTCGATCTTTTAATCGAAAAAGGACATTATCCGTCGTAAGTAAACGAGTGGTGGCAATAAGTGGCTGGTCAAGTGCCGTATCATTATGGAGAGTAACAACACCAATAGCAACACCAGGTTCTTCCTTACTTCCCGTTGGCGCAAATGTTTCAGACAATGATACTCGTGTAGAACTAACAACAGCAACAACCGCACTATCCTGAGCACCTACCGTAACACTTCGAGTAATATCAATCGGACTCATTTTTGTTTCAATCGTAATAACGGCACGCTTTGAAGACATAAAAATAACCAACCCAAGCAATACAATAGTAAGACACAAAAAAGTCAACGCAATAATTTTATAAAAATAAACCGGCTGCGCATGAGGTGGTTGTGGAGGAAGTGATGTTTGTCGTCGGTAGGGTGTCATAAAAAGTACCGTCGTCCCATGTTAGGGAACATTAACAATAAAAAGAAAAATGTATGTTGTTAGAGTATACCACAAAAATTAATTTGCTGCGATATATTATTCAGTAACACGAAATACTTCTTCAAGAGAAGTTAATCCATCAAGCGCTTTCAACACACCATCTTGTACCATAGTCACCATACCTTGTGCCACAGCAGTATCTTGAATTTCAAATTCAGACATATGACCAGAAAGCACTAATTGTTCAATTTCCTTAGTTACTAAAAACAATTCATAAATACCAATTCGTCCTTTATATCCCAAATTATTACACGCCTCACAACCAGGAGCTTCAAAAAACATATGAGGTTTCCCTGCAATAGTGGCTTGCTCTTCTTGTGGCAAACTAGCAAGTAACTCAGTCACTCGTGCCTGTTGTGCGTCAGAAATAGACATTTCCTTTTTACAAGATTGACACAATCGGCGCACCAATCGCTGCGCCATAACAGTATTCAATGCAGGGGCAAGCAAAAAAGGTCGCACTCCCATAGACAAAAACCGTGGAATTGTTCCAGAAGCACTATTGGTATGTGTTGTCGTAAGAATCAAATGTCCAGTCAACGCCGCCTGCACAGAAATTTCTGCTGTTTCTAAATCTCGAATTTCTCCCACCATCGCAATATCAGGATCCTGCCGCAACATTGAACGAAGTCCTTTTGCAAACGTATAATCTTTTGATGGATCCACCTGACTTTGATTAATTCCTTCCATTTTATATTCTACAGGATCTTCCAATGTCAAAATTTTTACCCCAGGTTTATTCAAAATATGCATAATTGCATAAAGCGTTGTTGTTTTTCCACTTCCCGTTGGACCTGTAGTCACAATCATTCCATTAGGACGAGCTATCTCTTGAGACAATAATTCAAATGTTCGCCCACGAAGTCCCAAATTAGCAAGTGTTAACTGTTCCCTATCTTGACGAAGCAAACGCATTACAATACTTTCTCCATACACCGTTGGAAGAGTAGACACACGAACATCAATTTCTCCTGTAGATAACTTAATGGTAAACCGACCATCTTGAGGATTTTCTGTAACATTTATTTTTAAAGAAGAGACCAATTTAATACGAGAAACTAACCGTTTATAATTTGTTCGTGGCAGCTGTGCAGCTTCATGAAGTACTCCATCTAATCGAAATCTCACATGAATAGCATCTTCCTCAGCCTCAATATGAATATCAGAAGCATCAAGCTTCAAACCAGCACCTAAAATAATAGAAACCAAATCCGTTGTTGATTGCTTTTGGATAAGTTCCTGAAAAGAAGAAAAATCATGCACATCAGCCTGAACTTGTGATAAATTTTCCTCTGTTATTTCAATATCTTTACTCACGGGTGCTACATTTGGCAATGTATCGTAGAGTCGAAAAATACGATCAAAACTCAATTGAGAAATAACATACAACGCTCCTTTTGATTTATGCCGTTCTTCAAGCTCATGCAAAATATCCTGTACCTGCGGTGTTGTGGGATCAAGTGCTCCCAAACGAAACCCATCAGGAGTCGCATAAAAACAGACAACACCAACTTCTGCAGCGCGCTCTCGAGGAAGCATCCTCAACGCTTTATGACTCACTGGAAATTTTTCTAAATCAATATGTGGAATGCCAAGGGTATTTGCCAATCGCATAGCTTCCACTTCTCGTTGTTTATGCTCAACATCACTCATTTTTCGTTGGAATTTTTTTTCCACCTCTTCAGAGGATACTTTCATAGCGGGCGCAGATACAGGCACACCTGAAGATGGAGAAGACGGAATCAAATCAGCTAAAGAAGGAAAATCAGACATAACAAACAATAAATAAATTATTTATGAAACAGATGAATAAGTCGACTTGTAATTCCATGTTTATGCATATGCATAAACAAATACGTCCAAACAGACGTAGAAAATACAGTAAATGTTGCACCAAGAAACATAATAAATGCAATAAACACTAAAAACTCAATAAATAATACCGCATTAACAATAGCAACGGAATGCACCAAAATCGAAAGTATCCAAACAATCGCTCCATGTAAAAACACAATACCAAAACCAAACAACATACAAAATAAAATACCAATATTTGCCAATAAAATAATAACACCCACTTCCAAAGAGACGAGCCAATGATCTAAAAATAAATGCCATGCCGCCTGAATTGCTTGTTTAAATCGATATTCTTCAATCACCACATAACCCGCAGCGTACACAAGCATACTAGACAAGATAAACCCAAGCATGATAGCAAGCAAAAATAAACACACAAAAACAACAGCATCAAAAGTTCCACCAGACAAAATGGCATTAGCCGCGGAAAAACCAACAACAACAGAAAGAATAAAAAGTGATGCTTTTTTAATAATATTTAATGACAATAACCGCCAAAAATGAGTAATCCCCGCATGCCAGGCATGATCAATATCAATCGGCCGTTTCTTTCGTTTTTGTTTATCAGCTTGAGATACAGAATGTACCAATGCCCCCTGTGAAACAATGGATACAAACAAAAGCCCAATACCAATAGCAAGAAGCAAAACAAACAGCCAAATATATACGGCCCACTGATCAAATGAAAAATGAATAAAAGATGGCAATGAAAAAAAGGAAAGAGCAACATCAAGTGGACCAAACGCAACATATCGAGTACTTACAGAAGTAATTTTGCCAACTAAATCAACAAGCCCCATTTGCCCAAAAAAAGCAGCAAACAATCCAAAGACCCACAAAAGCTTGTGGTCCCAGATAAGCCGCCAACTAAAATGCAGTGACGACCGATACAGTTGAGAATTTTTCATAAATGGAGAAATAAAATAAATGAAAGAGTGTGATTTATTTATTTTAGCACACAATACGAACGAATAAAAACAAAGACACTCGCTACTGCGAGTGTCTTTACTATGTATAAGTGTACAACTTACACTACCTTATCCAATTTTTTCATCATAGAAACATCAAACGTTCCATCCATAATTGCGTTAAAATCATCTTGTTCTACAGTTTCATGAGCAATAAGTACTTTAACCAATTGATCCATTTGTATTCTATTTTTTTCAATAGTAGCTCTGGCTCGGGTTAATCCTTCTTGTAATAACGCATTAATTTCTTTATCAATAAGTTGCGCTATTTGTTCAGAATAATTTTTCTTATCATGAATTTCCTGCGCCAAGAAAATCATCTCTTCACGCTCACCATACATTCGAGGACCAAGTTCCGTACTCATTCCATACTGTTTCACCATAGCAGTTGCCATTTGTGTTGCCTTCTTCAAATCACTAGATGGACCAGTAGATAACTGATCATCCCCATAAACCAATTTCTCTGTAACATACCCTCCAAGAGTCATAGCAATATCATCACGAAACTGAGCAATAGTGGTGTATCGTTTATCTCGCTCTGGCATAGACAAGGTATATCCTCCAGCTTGTCCACGACCAATAATCGTAACCTTACGAACAGGATCACAATATTTCAAAAAGTGTCCAACAATTGCATGCCCCGCTTCATGATAGGCTGTCATTTCTTTTTCGTGCTCAGTCATCAAACGAGAACGTTTTTGTGGACCAAGCAATACTTTTTCAATACTATCCAAAATATCATCCTGATGAACAACCTTTCGGTTATGTCTTACAGCGCGAATGGCAGCTTCATTGAGCAAACTTTCTAAATCAGCTCCAGAAAATCCAGGAGTCCGTTCTGCTAATTTTTTCAAATCAATATCTTTTCCAAGCGGTTTATTTTTTGCATGAACATGAAGAATTTGCTCTCGATCAGACATATGTGGCATATCAATAACCACACGTCGATCAAATCGTCCTGGTCGAAGAAGCGCTTCATCAAGAACATCAGGTCTATTTGTTGCCGCAACCACAATAACACCAAGATTCGCTTCAAATCCATCCATCTCAACCAAAATTTGGTTAAGTGTTTGTTCACGCTCATCATGACTTCCTCCAAGTCCCGCACCACGCTTCCGTCCAACAGCATCAATTTCATCAATAAAAATAATTGCTGGCGCAGATTTTTTTGCTTTTTGAAACAAATCACGAACACGACTTGCCCCAACACCAACAAACATTTCTACAAATTCTGATCCACTAATGTGATAAAAAGGAACACCAGCCTCACCAGCAACCGCACGAGCCATCAATGTTTTTCCCGTTCCTGGTGAACCCATAAGCAATACTCCTTTTGGAATTTTTGCTCCAACTTCAGCAAACTTCTTTGGATCTTTCAAAAAATCAACAATTTCAGATAACTCTTCTTTTGCTTCTTTTGCACCCGCAACATCTTTAAATGTTTTTTTATCTTTTCCACCATCTTTTGCTTCTTTTGCCTTACTTTGTCCAAATCCCATGGCACGATTATTCACTCCTTGCACTTGCCGTGTCATAAAAAATAACAATCCCACAATAAGCAAAATAGGAAGAACGTATGGGGCAAGCGCTAATGCCCAAAACGTAAACCCTGTCTGATCTTTTACCGTTACATCAATCGCCGTTAATTGTTCAGAAGTAACGCCATAATTATCCATAAGATCAGAAAAAGGTTGTCCAAATTCTTTGCGTACCTCAAGTGGAGCGGATTCTTCATCACTAAGCGCAATATGTAGCGTATCACCACGAACTTCAATAGACTTTACTGTCCCTTCTTGAATTTTTTCAACAAGAACGGTAATTCCAACATTTTCCGCCTTAGTACTCCCGACACTGGAATAACTCACAGCTGCCGCAATCAAAAAAAGTGTTAAAAAAATGATAGCAAAATTTTTCACCAAATGTTTCATAAAAGTAGTTTATCTTAGCCAAATTTACATTTCCGTAGTGTACGTAATTCACATCAATTTGTCAACAAAGAAAAAAAGACACCCTCATTACGGGGATGTCTCTTTCTTATATATGTAGTGTACGCATTAACTTTTATCTTCCTCAGAAGACTCAGCAACAACTTCCGCTGTTGACTCACTATCATCTTTCTTTTCTTCTTTGTGAACACTTTTTCCTTTTACTCCTTCAAGCCGAAGCCCAAGGCGATGTTCAGCAGGTTCAATACTCACAATTTCAAATGTATATGGTGTTCCAATAGAGAACATTTCTCGCATTTGTTTTACATCTGTAATTGGCGTATCACTAATTTCTGATACATGAGCAAGCCCATGAATATGTTCGTCTAATTTTACCATCAAACCAAATGGTTCAACTTTATGAACTTCACCAGAAATTTTTTGTCCAATTGTATAACGATCTTTTACACTCTTCCAAGGATCATCAACGAGTCGTTTTATAGAGAGGTAAATTTTTGATTTATTCAAATCAATGATTTGTGCTTTCACTTTATCTCCTACTTTCAAGATATCTTTAGGATGATCAATACGTTGCCACACAATTTCTGAAATATGTACCAATCCTTCTAATCCATCACCAAATTTGATGAATGCGCCAAATGAAGTAAGTGCACTCACTTCTCCTTCTACCACATCACCAACGTTGTATGAATCAAGAACAGCCTTTTGTTCATCTTCCCAAACAGCTTTTTCAGAAACAATTAATTTTTCATCATCTCGACTTAAGGTAATAACCTTTACTGCGAATGATCGACCAATATATCCTTTTAATACTTCTAAAATACGATTTTTGTCTCCACCAGGAACACGTGGATAGTGATCAGGACTAAGTTGAGATACAGGCATAAATCCAGTAAGTGCATCAACTTGCATCATCAATCCACCTTTATTTGCTTTTAATACTTTTGCAGAAATAATGGTACCATCTTTTGAATATTCAGACATTCTCTCCCAAACACGAAGGTATCCTGCAGCAAGAAATGACAATTCCATTTCACCTGTTTCATTTTCTTGTTCGATAACCGTAGCTTCTACATCATCCCCTACTTTAATATTTGAATATTCGTTAGAAGCGGTAAAAAGTTCAGGACCACGAACAATACCAGTAAGGACACCATCAACATCAATGCGCACAGCACCTTTGTCAATAGAAATAACCTTCCCTTTTACTAATTCTCCTACTTTTGGCAATTTTGAAAAATAATCCTTGAGGAGTTTTCCAAATGCACTTGTTTGTTTTTCGTCTTGTTGCATATTAAAAATTAATACATTACCCAAACGAGGAGACGATTACCCTCAAAATTCAGGTCCCCAACGGGGATAAATAAAGCTGGATTAATGTACCATACCGTAAACAAAAAAGCAAGACCCCCAAAATACCAGCTAAAAAATAGGGGCAACCAATTTTTTTTGCTAAAAATAAACAAAATTTATGTATAAAACACACTGAGAAGTACCATGTTATCCTCATCTATCTCATCAAAAAAAATACCAGCCACTCTTGCCCAAAAATGACAAATCCCGTATACTAGTCATGCAAAAACGTTCACTCATGATACATAATTGCTCCTCACATGAATTTAGGAGCTGTTAATTGTTAATAATTAACTGTAAATTGTTGATATGCATATTACCTGGCTCGGATCGACTGCTCTTAAAATCCAGACAAAACCTGGTGAACAAGACATAACCATCATTATCGACCCCTACAAACAAGAAACAGGAACCACACCAAGAAGCCTTGCCCCAAATATTGCCATTATTTCTGACACCAAAAAAGAAACCTTCACGCTTTCAGGAGAACCCTTTATCTTTAATTCTCCAGGAGAAATTGAAACAAAAGGAGTGCTTATTACCGCAGCACTTGGGCACGATCCAGAAAAAATAATTATCCGAATCGATAGCGAAAATATGAGTATTGCCCACCTTGGCATAACGAATAAACAACTTACCAATGAGCAACTCGATATAGTAAATGGCGTTGATATTTTATGTCTTCCCGTTGGAGGAGGCGAAGGCTACGATGCTGACCAAGCTGTAAAAACGGTAAATAGTATTGAACCGCGAATAATTATTCCACTTGGATTCAAAAGCGACAACGAACCAACAGCAGCAGATGTGTCTACCTTTCTCAAAGCAATAGGACTCAAAGCTGATGAACCAGAAAAGAAGGTAATCCTACGAAAAAAAGATCTTCCCCAAGAAGATACCCAAATTATTGTTCTTGCCAAAGAATAATATTTATCTATTAGCCATGTACCCAACATGGCCATGAACTATTGGCTATGAGCTCTCAACACGACCTTCAACAAGAAATACGGCAAGCAGTCAACAACCTGCCGTCGTTATTTACCAATACAAAAAAACGATCATCACGCCCCAAAACACCACATGATTTTATAAATGATCAGTACCACCGAGCACAACGAACAAAAAAACAACTTGTCTGGGTGGGCGTTTCCATTATTGTTGTTCTTATAGCGGCATTATGGGCACTCAATATATCGTCACTCGCAAAAAATGTATTACAGGCACCATCCACAGAAAAACAACTTATTGCCGAAGGATCAGAACAAATCAAAGATATCCTTTCCGGAAAAAATAGCGTATTACAAGGACCTGACAAATTTACCAAACTCATAGATAAAACTGATTCAGAAGACGGCATAAAATCAACACTACAAAATCTTGTCCTCGCAATTTCAAACGCCGAAAAAGTAAACGCCGTACAAATAACAAGCAGCACAACATCCACAATTGACACAACCACAAATACCAGTACAATAATCAGCACCTCAACACTTTAAATACAAAGAACGCTCATAGTTTTCAACAAAGAATAGCCGTAACGCACTCTTTCTAAACCATGAACGCAGAACCATGAACTTACATATGCCAAAAAAGACAACAACAGAATCAACAGAACAACGAGAAATAGGAGCAATTGGAAAAGTTGAACCAATTGAGCTCGTAGACGAAATGAAAAAATCGTACCTCGATTACGCCATGAGTGTTATTGTCGCTCGTGCACTCCCCGATGTTAGAGATGGACTAAAACCAGTACACCGCAGAATTCTCTACGCCATGTGGAAACTTGGACTAAAACACACATCAAAATTCCTCAAATCTGCTCGTGTTGTTGGAGATGTAATGGGAAAATATCACCCGCATGGTGATGCAGCTATCTACGACTCACTCGTAAGAATGGCCCAAGATTTTTCTATGGGATATCCGCTTGTATTTGGACAAGGAAACTTTGGGTCAATGGACGGAGATAGTGCCGCAGCAATGAGATACACTGAAGCAAAACTGCAAGCAATTGCAGAAGAAATGCTCAATGATATTGAAAAAGAAACCGTAAACTTCACCCCAAACTACGATGGTTCACAAAAAGAACCAAGTGTACTCCCTAGCAAACTGCCAAATCTTCTCCTCAACGGAAGCATGGGAATTGCAGTAGGAATGGCAACAAACATTCCACCACACAATCTCGGGGAACTCTGTGATGGAATCATGCACCTCATTGCCAACCCAAAAACGAATATAGATGAACTTACTGAATTTATTAAAGGTCCAGATTTTCCAACCGGAGGAATTATTTATAATAAAGAAAACATTACCGCAACCTATGCAACGGGTCGTGGAGGAATTAGTCTTCGAGCAAAAACTGAAATTGAAGAATTTCAACCAGATAGATTTAGAATTCTTATTACTGAAGTTGCCTACCAAACAAACAAAGCAAAACTCATTGAAAAAATTGCTGAACTCGTACAAGAGAAAAAAATTGAAGGCATCAAAGACCTTCGAGATGAATCAAACAAAGACGGCGTACGCATCGTTATCGAAATCAAAAAAGATGCCTACCCAAAGAAAATTCTCAACCGATTATTCAAACTCACCAATCTCCAAACAAAATTTCACGTAAACATGATTGCCCTCGTTGATGGTATTCAACCGCGAGTACTCAATCTCAAATCTGTCTTAGAAGAATACCTCAAACATCGAAAAGAAGTAATCAGACGTCGAACTGAATTTGATCTTGAAAAAGCCAAAGATCGAGCACACATCCTCGAAGGATTAAAAATGGCCTTAGACAAAATAGATGCCATTATTGCTCTTATTCGAAAATCAAAAGACAAAGAACAAGCAAAAGAAAACCTTATTAAACAATTCAAATTTTCTGATCGCCAAGCGCAAGCAATTTTGGAAATGCGGTTACAGCAGCTTGCCAACCTTGAAAGCCAAAAAATTATTGAAGAATTAAAAGAAAAACTTGCTATTATCAAAGAGTTAGAATCTATCCTTGCAAGTGAAACAAAAGTAAAAAATATTATAAAAGAAGAAGTACTGTACATCAGAAATAAATTTGCCATTCCAAGACGAACAAAAATTGTGGCACATGGCATTCAACAGTTCAACATGGAAGACCTCATTCCAAATGAACAAACCCTCGTCATGGTAACACAAGCTGGATACATTAAACGCCTTCCAGAAGATACCTTCAAAACACAACACCGCGGAGGAAAGGGCGTCAAAGGATTATCTACCAAAGCGGAAGATGCTGTTGAACAACTCATTTCCACAAATACACATGACAACCTTCTTTTCTTCACAACACGTGGACGGGTATTCCAACTACGCGTCTATGATGTTCCTTTAGGGAGTCGTACGGCAAAAGGACAAGCACTCGTAAACTTCCTCCAACTTTCATCACATGAAAAAGTATCGGCAATTCTTTCAACGGATGACATGAGTAAATACAAACATCTTGTCATGGTCACCAGCAAAGGAAATATCAAAAAAACAAAGTTGGAAGATTTCACAAATGTTCGTCAATCCGGACTCATTGCAATCAAACTCAAAGAAGATGATTACCTTGAATGGATTCGCCCAACAAGTGGAAAAGATGAAATCATGATTATTACCAAAGAAGGACAAGCTATTCGGTTTAAAGAAAGTGGCGTACGAGCAATGGGAAGAGCCGCAAGTGGCGTACGTGGCATGAAACTCAAATCAAGCGACGTTGTGATAGGCATGGAAGTCATCAGTACCGAACTCATAAAAAAAGGCGTTATTGAATTACTCGTCATCTCTGAAAATGGATTAGGAAAACGCACAGAACTCAGAGAATACAAAGTACAAGGACGTGGTGGAAGCGGTATCAAAACGATGGCGGTTACTAGCAAAACAGGTAAAATTGTTAGCGCACGTATCATCAATACGGAAGAAGAAGAGCAAGACATCATGATGATTTCGGCAAAAGGACAAGTTATCCGTACCCCACTCAAATCAATTTCAACTCTCGGACGCGCAACACAAGGAGTACGCGTAATGCGCTTCAAAGCCGCAGGAGATAAAGTAGTCAGTATTGCTCTCCTCTAAAAAAATAACATACAAAAAAATAACGGCTCATGCCGTTATTTTTGTTTTTATAATACAACAACAAATTATCGTTTACTCATCATACCCAGTGCTTCTCTAAGCAATACTTCCGCCGTTTTTTCTCCAACAACTAAATGCCTTGCAGTCGCAATTGCATCTTGTTTTTCATACCCCATGGCAATAAGTCCATCAATAACATCACTCAAAACTTGTCCAGAGGGTTGTTCTTCAGAAACCATTGGTGAGGCTCCCATCTTTGATCGTAATTCAAGCACAACACGTTCAGCAGTCTTCTTTCCCATTCCTTGCACCGCAGTTAAATATTTTACATCACTTCTGGCAATAGCTGATTGAATATCACCAATAGAACCCAAATTCAATACATTCATAGCACTCTTCGGACCAACCCCAGAAACACTCAGCAACAACTCAAAAAAAGATCGTTCATCAACAGACCGAAACCCAAATAAAGACAAATCACTATCCGTCACCCGAAGATACGTATACATATGCACTTCTTGATCAACAATCAATATTCCCAAAAAAGAAGAAGAAACTCTCACCTCATACCCAACACCACCTGACGTAAGCAGCACCACAGCATCATTTGTTTTTAAAACAATTTTTCCCGCCAACAATGAAATCATACAAATACGTTTTATATTGTACTTCTTAGGCTTAGACGCTAAGCAGTAACCCCATCTCTACCCACGCAAATAATCAACAATTGCTTGCACACCAAACCCATTTGCACCATGACGAATCCACGCTTGTCCCTTGCCACTATAATATGAACAAGACAAATCAATATGTGCCCATGGAAATGGCGTCTCCCCTGATTCATGATCTTTGGTAAAATATTGCAAAAAGGCGGCAGCAGTAGAAGCACCCGCATAGCGATCTCCACCAACACCTCCCACATTTTTCACATCAGCAACAAGACTTTTTATAGCATCACTATACTCTTCCCCCACAGGAAGTCGCCACAAATGTTCTCCAACAGCTTGTGCATGATCATACAATTTTTGTGCCAATCCATCATCGGGAGAAAATAACCCTGACCGTTCATTACCAAGAGCAACAACGCAGGCACCAGTAAGTGTTGCAAAATCAATGACTTCTTTTGCATGCGCATATTCTTTTACAACATAACTCAATGCATCAGCAAGAATCAATCGTCCTTCGGCGTCAGTATTTTGCACCTCAACGGTTTTTCCATTCATTGCGGTTAAGATGTCATCTGGACGATAGGCCTCGCCGCTCACAGCATTTTCACACGTTGGAACGATACCAACAATATGTTTCTTTAATCCCAACTGCATAACCGCTTTCATAATACCAAGAACGGTTCCTGCACCAAGCATATCAAACTTCATATCTGTCATATAATTTCCTGGCTTAATAGAAAGTCCGCCCGTATCAAACGTAATTCCTTTCCCAACAAGCACCGTAGGTTTTACTTTTTTTTCCGTCCCTTTATATTCCATGACAATAAACTTTGGTTCAAGCACCGATCCTTGCGCTACTCCAAGCAAACATCCCATTCCTAATTTTTTCATCTGTGCCTCATCAAAGACAGTAGTAGTAAATGCGGAATTCCCCTTTGCTAATTCCACTGCTTTTTTTGCAAGCAAGGCCGGCGTCATCACGCTTGGGGGTGTATTACCAAGTTCACGAGTAAACAATACCCCGCTGGCAATATGTTGTCCTTCTTCCATGCCTTGTTCCCAAACTTTTTTCTGTTTTGCATCTAATGAACAAATTATGTGTACATGCATCAATGCAGAAACTTTTGCTGCTTCTTCTTTGAACGTATCAAAAGAATACTGCGCCATTTCCATCGCAATGCCTATTTCCGTGGCAACCTTTTTTACCCCAAAAGAATGAACAACAACTTGTGGAATAAGCAACGAACAAGCCGCTGCTTTCTTCCCTTGCAAAGCCACAACTGCCGTACCAATGGCCTGCTTCCACCCACGAACAGTTAATTCTTTTTGTTTTCCCAACCCAACCAAAAACACCCGTGGCGTAGTGGCATCTTTTGTATACAACAATGCTGTTTGTCCTTTTTTTCCTTCAAAATCTTCCAAACGAACAACATCATTGAGTAACCCTTCAAACACTTCATCTATCTGGTCGGCAACAACGTCAGGCTTCTTATCTTCAAACAGTGGAAGAATAATCGCATCCACTTCTTGTGCATCTTGTGCAAGAGAAAAACGAATCATATAAAAATAGAAACAATAAATAATCTTCCCCTATCGTAAGGAAAAACACGCTCGCCGTCAACGGCAAACTCAATGCCCTTTTTTGTATCATAAAAAAATAAGAAGATACATCCTCCTAATTGATACATTTTTTTACAATTTTTTCTCTCAAAAAAGTGAAAAGCCGGCCTCGCGAAGTTGCGAAGCCGGCCTGTATGAAAGACGTCCTGCGTGCTCTCTAGCCGTAGATGCAGAGGTACGACGTGCCATCGATGGCAAGGAACTCGATGGTCTGACCTTCCTCGAACACGAGAACATCATTGGTCATCGGATGCCATTTCATATTATTGCTGCCGGGGAGGGACAACTCTCCGGTAATAACTTCGATTTCCTCGCGCCGTTTGGCGACACCGAAGTTATAGCTCCCCGCCTCGAGCACACCGACCGTCGCTTTACGACCGTCTGGCATAGTGAACCCGAGACTCTGCACCTTACCTTTTTCGTACACAGTGTGCGTGATCATCGTCATACTCCTTAGTTATTGTCTGCCTGCAAAATTACAGACGGACAGAGTATATTAAGCAAATAACCCAGTGGTTGTCAATTATACCTCTCTTTAACAAAACCCCCTTTCAACAAACAAATATCCTGTGGACAATCATTCAAACAAAACATGATATACTAAGAAAAATTATGAAAATAGCTATCATTGGAACCCACTCCACAGGAAAAACGACACTCAAAAATGCCCTTGCCAAACAATTACAAGAACAAGGACATACCGTCACCCACCTGCCAGAATTTGCCCGCCTCTGTCCATTTCCTATCAATGAACAAACCACCGTCGCCGCACAAGCATGGATTCTCAATGAACAAATTTCAAACGAAAAACAAACATACCGCCCAGGTATGTTTTTATTATGCGATAGATCCACTATTGATAATTTTGCCTATCTATACCGAGCCGCTCACGCAGACGAAATACAAATGTATGAACGCCTTGCTGCGCAGCATATGAAAACATACCATGCAATATTTAAAACAACCCGACTTGATATCGACCCCGTTCACGATAAAGTTCGTTCAACAGATGGAACATTCAGAGAAGAAATTGATACCATCATACATAACCTCATTGAAAAACACAGCATCCCCTGCCACATACTCCCTGCCACAACAGACATCAATGAACACCTCGCCTTCATCCACCAAAAAATAACAGCTACGGCATAATGCCGTAGCTGTTTATTATACATAGAGACAACGAGCAAAATACTCGTAACAATCATTTCCTCTTACTGTTTTACCACAGAAAGAGTAACGGCTATTCCTTCAAGATCAACAACCTCCCCATCAGAAGAAACAACAATATCATCGGCAAGCACTTGTGCTTTCAATTCATCAGCAAAATCTACAAATACCGATTTAAGCAATGCATCGTCAGTATGATACCCAACCACAATACGATGTTCTCGAGTAAGCCCTTGATCTTTCCGCATTGCATTCACTGCTCGCACCACCTCACGAAGGAACCCCTCTTTTTTCAACTCATCAGTAATCGTTGTATTCAACGCAACGGTAATGTCACCATCTTCTTTTATATGCCAACCATCTCCGCTTACCACCGTATGAAGCACATACTTCACATTCAATTCATCAGCAATAATATCTGCATATTGACTGTTTGAAAATTGCGTCGTAAACACAGAAAATTCAGCAAGCGGTTGACGTACACGAACCCCCGTATCTTTTCTCAAAGACAACCCCATCTCCACAACTTTGAGAACCTGAGGCATATCCGTAAGCACCTGTACTTCATCTGATGAAGGCTCTTCACAAGTAGGCCACAGTTCCAAATGAACACTCGTACTCTTGCCAGTAACGGCATACCAAATTTTTTCAGCAATAAAAGGAGTAAACGGTGCCATTACTTTTGATAATTCTTGCAATACATAGCCTAGAGTTGCAATTGCTGCTTGTTTATCTTGTTCATCCGTTCCCTTAAATCGAGCTCGGGAACGACGCACATACCATGTAGACAATTCGTCAATAAATTCTTTAATAGGACGCCCAGCCTTCACCGTATTATACGCATCAAGGTGGAGTGTCACTTCCCGAATCAATGCATGGAGTCGCGCCACAATCCACTGATCAAGCACATATGGCGACGCTGGTGGCTGTTCCGTATCTTTTGTTGTTCCTTGATCCTGAAACATACGATAAAACGTCACCACATTCCACAGCAAATTAATAACCTTGTTATAAACATCCCGCACTTCTCGATCCACAAAGTTAAGATTCTCAGATTGCATCACCACGCTCGTCATCAAATAATACCGAAGCGCATCCATACCATACTGATCAATAATAATCCAAGGATCAGTAAAATTTTGTTTTGATTTTGATAACTTCTCCCCCTTATCATTCATAATCGTTCCGGTAGTGACCACATTTTCAAAACTATTACTATCAAATAATAGCGTAGACATGACATGCATGTAATAAAACCACGCCCGCGTTTGAGCAATGTATTCAGCAATAAACTGCCCGGGAAATCGTTTCTTAAATACCTCTTCATTTTCAAACGGATAATGAAATTCCGCAAACGGCATAGAGGCAGCCTCAACCCAACAATCAATAACTTCTGGAATACGAGTCATCTCTGAACCACAAGAACAATGCAATTTTACCAAATCCATTTTGTTCTTATGCAAATCCATCTTGGTCACTTCATCAGTGTCGTACACCTCAGAAAAATTTACAGCTCGTTCTTTCAATTCAGCAACAGAGCCCACACACACGGTTTCACAACAATCTTCGCTATCACATTTCCAAAACGGAAGTGCCGTTGCCCAATATCGATTCCGAGAAATATTCCAATCAGGGGCTGTTTCCAAAATATGCTGAAACCGTCCATGTTTCAAATGTTCGGGGAACCATGAAATTCGTTCGTTCAACTCAAGCATTCGTGCTTTAATTTCTCCTTGAATATCAATAAACCAAGCTGAAATAGCATTATAAAATAATGCCGTCCCACATCGCCAACAATGTGGATATGAATGCGTATATTGTTTCCGAGCAAATAGTAATCCTCGCTCCTCAAGATCAACTTTAATCGTTTTTTCCGCTTTTTTAAAATATTGTCCTTGAGTAGGAGGAAACACATCGGTAAAATGTCCTGCATCATTAAGCATAGGAACCTCTGGCAATCCCAAAGATTTTCCTAATTGATAATCGTCTTCACCATACATCACTGCGGTGTGAACAATCCCCGTTCCATCCTCAGTGGTCACAAAATCAGCGGCAGCTACATACCACGCCTTCTTCCCTGTTTCTTTCATCGCAGGCATATCATAAAATGGTTCATAAGAAAGCCCCACCAAATCCTTACCAAATACGTTTTGGACAATATCAATGTTTTTATCAACAAATACACTCGCAACCAAATCTTTTGCCACAACATAATACGCTCCGTCAAAAGCTACCACGGCATATTCAATGTTTTCTCCCACAGCAAGCGCCAAGTTTCCTGGCAATGTCCACGGAGTGGTTGTCCATGCCAAAAGAAAAACATCTCCGTCGAGTGCAAATTTCTTTGCAGCAGCATGAGACAAAAATTTAATAATAACGCTCTCTTCCGTAACATCTTTATAACTATTATCCATCGCAGTTTCTGCTTTTGAAATTGGTGTTTCACAACGTGGACAATATTGCAAAACTTTCCACCCTTCATAAATTTTTCCTTTATCCCAAATAGTCTTCAGCGACCACCACACAGATTCCATATACGTTGAATCCATGGTTTTGTATGCATTATCAAATTCAACCCAGCGCCCCATTCGATCTACCATGGTTTTCCATTGCCCCGCATATTCAAGCACCGCATCATGACAGGCATTGTTAAATTTCTCAACACCGATGTCTTCTTCAATTTGTTTTTTTCCAGAGATCTCCAATTTTTTTTCAATCAATTGTTCAATAGGAAGTCCATGACAATCCCATCCCCACCGACGTCGAACACGATACCCTTGCATAGTTTTGTATCGAGGAATCAAATCTTTCACAACTGAACCCAAAATGTGTCCATAATGTGGCAACCCAGTTGCAAACGGCGGCCCATCATAAAATACGTACGGCTTATTCTCCGGACGCTGATGTACTGATTTTTCAAAGGTCTTATCTTTTTTCCAAAAATCTAAAACCTCTTGTTCGTATGTATTGGCATTGTATGGCATATAACTATTGTCAAAATAAAAAAACCACTCTGCTATTCCCGAGAGCCTTGCAACAGGCGGTACCATCTCGAGTTTACCAAACTGGTTTCTTAATTGAAACGATAACGGGCTTACCCGAGAGGGTCTACTCTCCAACATGGATTTATTCCTCTAGCTCCCCGGTGATAACGGGTCAAATGCTTGTATAGATTGTATGTACAAATATACTGAAAAAAGAGGAAAAAGTCAATATATACCAAAATGCCCTAAAATCATTGACAAAAAGGATGATCTATGATACATTTTTCCGTTACAAAAATGACGCAAAAAATACAACGGATCTTCTGCTTGCAGGATATATACCTAGTAGCAAACAATTGATACTAGGTATTTGTCTTGTAAAAGACTTGAGGCACCTTACAATAGGTTGTTTCTATTCGAAAAGAACAAAATTACGTGCTTTGGCCAAAATTTTCGTCTTTTCGGGTAGGAATTTCCTACCACTCGAGAACAACAACGGACTTGCCTAAAAAGGGGAAGTCCACACCAAGGAGCTCGACTATGTCGACAACGATCACCCCACCCCCCGCGCGAAAGCCGGGGATCGTGGAGAGATTGGGCCTGAATACCAACGGGCCCATGAACGACCTCACCCGCAACCGCATCGCCCCCGGCGCGTGGCTGCTGCTTCTGCAGCTGCTCATGAACGCCGGCATCTGATTCTTTACCGGGTACGTGATGAGCTACTACACAGCTCTGAGCGTGCTCGGGAACTGGATGTTGGCGACGCTTCCGGGCGTCGCCACGGGTCTGTTCCTCTCGTTCGTCGTCAGCATGGCCGTGCTCTGGTTCGACCGGAGCGTCATGACCATGGACACGTCCCAAATGAAGAGGAGCTTTGCACCGCTCCTCGGCCGCATCATGATCGCCATCGTGTTCACAGCAGTCTCAGCGCTCATGCTTGAGACCATGGTGTTCTACACCATGGCAGAACACAACATCAGGCAGAGGGAAACCGCTGCCGCTCAGGAGCTCATCTCCTTGGCGGTCAGCGACACCAGCCGTGAGTACGACATCCTGATCGCAGGCGCCGAGAAACAGGCAGCAGGCATCACCGTCGTGAAGGACGAAAAGAAAAAGAAGCTGGACGACTACACGGCTCGCCGCGCCACCGAGCGCGCCGAGCTGGTCGACCGGCACAACGGCATCATCGCCCCCCTGCAGGCAGATTACGATCGCGCCCAGCAGGAGTACCTCGACGCCTCAAAGCGTTTCGGCTACCGCAAGGTGCAGGACCCAAAAAACCCCGGAAAGTTCGTGAGCGTTCGCGTTCGCGTACCATACGGGAAAGAGGAGTTCAAGGCAGCTCGTGACGATCTTGCCAGCGAGCTCAAGAAAGCCCGGGCCAACCGCGACGCGGAACTTAAAAAGTTTGATGAGGAGACCACAGGTCAAATCGTCAAACTCGAAGAGAAACGCGACAAAGACGTCGCCGAGGCCCGCTCGCAGGTGGGCAACCGCGTACAGCAGCTCAAGGATGAGAAGAGGGGCAAGATCAACGAGATCCGAAGGACCAAAGATCCCGAGGAACTCGACGCGCTGGCGCGCGTCCACGACAAGCTGTGGAGGGAAGATCGGTCCCTCCCCGGCTACCTGGCGGAAAGCATGAAGATCGTCCAGGCTGGTGGGACCCCCGCCTTGATCCTGGTCATCCTCATGCACCTGTTCTTCTTCGCGTTCGAAATGCTCCCGTTCCTGTGGAAATTCACCGCAGGGCGGGAGCGTGAAATCGTGGCATACTACTCGTTGGGGCAGACCGCACTCCGCGGCAACGCCGACGCCCAAGCCCTCGTCAAGGGCATGGGCTACTCGGATGCCAAAGAGTACGCCCGCGACGGAGAGTCCCGTGGCATCGCAGACCGCATGCGGCACGCGATCCACAACCTCCGCGAGTGGCTCCAGCGGCGGGAGGCGTTCATCACGTCTCTCGCTCAAATCCGCGACACCCACCCAAGGTACATGCCCCTCCCCGAAATCCAGTTGGCTATGGCCAGCTGGTGGGTCAATGGTCAAAACGGAGACGGCAGGGCCTCGGCGGCGCAAGCCCTCGAAGCCTACTTGAAATGCATCCGCGAGGTCACAGCCTCCGGCGCGTCAGCACCGAGCTGGAAAGATCTCGTCGGCGAGCAATTCCCCGACCCCGCCAACCAGCGGGAGCCGTGGAACGTCTCGATTGACCGACTCCGCCAGGACGGCTGGGTCGACCCTGCTGAAATCGTGGCCAAGGGGCTCAAGGCGGAGTCAGAGTTGGGAAGCCAATTGAGAACGGTTCAGAGTCTCCATGCCCGCTTGCGGGCAGGAGTGGCCGAGCTCGTGAGAAAAAATCCCAACATCAACCGAGCCGAACTCGAGGCATTTGCGTACGACAACTACGTCAAACGCCTCATGAACCCCATCCAAAAGTTCCACGAGGGACTCGAGGCCATCGAGCGCGCTGGGCTCCCCAAGCCCAACTTGCCACAAGACGTCAATCAGCTGCTCGCCCCGGACACCGGGGCGATCTGGAAGATCGACGAACGGCAGGCCATCGCGTTGGGATGGAAGAAAGGAAACGAAAAAACGCTGACAGCCGGCTCCTCAGAGGAACCGCCCAAAGCGCCGATCCCCCTCCCCGACGACCTCGACGATGACTGGTTCGAAGACAAAGACAACGACCCCACGCCCAAACCGATCGCCGAGGATGAAGGCAACGAGCCCACGCCCAAACCGATCAGCGAGGACAAAGGCAACGAACCCGAGGACGAAGGCGAAAGCAAAATCGTCGTCGATCCATCAGCCTACAAAAAAGACTGACAAACCAAGTCAGTGATACAAACACAGGAGTGAAACGTAGTCCTATTCACTACCGTAACCGCTCAGGACTTCTGCAGCCTCGAGGCAAGCTGTAGATCAAAAAGGAGAAGCTACCCTGCCTCAGGTAGCCACCTCGGTGTGTGTTTTTCAAAAAAAGGAAACAAAAAACACACACCTGGAATTCATTGTGTATATCTTAATAAAAAGGTATCCACCATAAATTTTTAAAAAAACGAAAAAAAACACCACGCAGACACGTAGTGTTTTTTTGTATCTATTTTCTATTTCAACAATAACAACTCCCCTCCAAAAATGAAGAACGGGGCGTCTGATGTGATAGACGCCCCGCTTAGTATGGGCTCACCCGCAAGAGGTTGCAGGGCGAACCCAAAAGACTACGTTTTGAAATCCTCCAAATACAGGAGGAGACCCGGCCGACTGGCCAGGGCGACCGAAAACTTTTGGCCTTCAAAAACGAGCCAGCCCAACTCACCACCGTGAGTCGGGCGGAAAATGACCCCCCCAAACCGCCTTTCCGAGAGAGGGTTTTTCTCCGAGAACTTGGCCTCCACACCCTTCTTGCAAGAAGGGTGGGAGAACATGACGGAGTCCCCGTCACGTTCAAATGTCCAAAACGTCCCCGAAAGCATGGACTCCAAAATTTTTTTCCATGGTTCCATTTTTTCCTCACCTTGATTGTCAACGCCTCGTCCTTGAGGCTGGTTGTTTCTATACATACCTAATATGAAAATAATCAAAAAGTCAAGTCTACTTAGCAAAAAAATGGGGACAAACTACATCAAAAATTATCTCTGATCAAACAAAGCCAGAGCCAAAGATTCATAATACTGTGGATCGGTAATATATTTCATAACACGCTTCAATTTCTTCATATCCTCAACATCCAATGATAACAATGATTTATGCAATTCTTGACGAGCAACATCATAACTTCGTTTCCACAAAATTGAATGATCCTGTTTATACCTTGCTATCCCCTCTGCTGAAGAAACATCTCTATCCCGTTCAATCACCATAAGCGCTGCATACTCCTCCTCGCTCAACCGATAATCATAAATATCCCCAACAGATCCGTTAGCATTACCAATATATTGCAAACGGAAAAAAGAAGGAGAGAGCAAATCAGTCTTTTTCAATGTATCAAACATCGCATCCTGAAGAGCAATTGATTCATTTCCATTAGGATACTGTCCCGTCTTTGCAAAAAAGGCATCTTGCATTGACAAAAGATCTGGCAATGGAGGCAATTCCATAATTTGCAAAAACACATTAAACTCCGTACGGATCATAGCATAATAATCACTCGACCGATGAAATGTTTTACGCAAATCAACAGATCGCAACAATAGTGCAGGATCAAGATAAGCAGGAGTTCCATTCATAAAATCTGGCAAGGGATCTCCCTCTCGTGTCACCGTACCAAAATCAATCACCATTCCTTCATGTTTTCCGTCTTTATCGTGATATCCTACCGTATAATTTTCTGGCTTTATATCTCCATGCACCAACCCCGCCGCATGCATTGCATGTGTACCTTCTATAGCAGGAGTCATTAACTCACCAACATGTTGGTAAAATAATTGCTTCGCCAACAATAACTGTTCAGAATATTGTTCTACTAAATTAGTAAAAGATTTTTCAACAATAGCGACATCATTAGGAACCAATCCTAAATAATGTGCTTTCATTTTTTCAATTTTGTTTTGCACAGCAATTTGCGCCTCAACAAGTTGATCAAGGCTCTGAAAAAGCCATTCATGTTCAGGATATTGTAATCGAAGTGTTTGTATCAAAGCAGAAAAACGCGTACCCACAATCTGATAATCAAACACCGATTCCCCACCATCAGGCATTTGAATATAATATTCCGTTTCACCATTTGGCAACAACACCATACCCGCGGCTTCAATAGAAGCAGCATGAGGAATATCTTGAGTAAGCCGTAACGTATTATATTCTGCTTTCACCATTCCCAAAAATTGTTCTTCCGTCGCACCAAGAGGCTTTACCATTCTTTTGAGTATTTTTCCTCCGTCCAAACGATAAATACTTCCAATAAGTCCGGATTTTATGGGATTCGTAAGAGGAAACCACATAGGAATCCCATTTTTTCCTTGTTGAATCAAAAAATCATCTTGAATATCAAGTTTTGTAAAACCTGCTAAAAAATCAATGCTATCATCAAAAACCTCTGCTTGAGGGACATCATCTTTTGTGGTTTCTCCAACAGAAGATTGCACATCTCGATTTAATACACGATCCAAACCAAGACGTTTTTTAAGCGCATCTAAATCAACTGTTCCTGTACTATTATTTCCATGAGGTTCCGGCGGTGTTGCAAAAATACCAGTAGGCTCTGCAGCAGGAATTCCCTGTTTTGTTGTTTCTGCCATATAAAAATGCAGAGAAAAAATAAATACAATGCGTGTATACACATATAATACAACAAGGAGGAAGTACTTGTACAGTTTACATCACTATTGTTTCTTTCACGCATTCCCTGATAGAATACAAAGAGAACATAAATGCATTACGTATCTATTGTTTCTATTCATACAAATGACAGCTAAATAGTTCATTCCTGTCATAAAAAAATGTTAAAAAATTCAAAATTATACATACTATATGTACAAGGGTCCCCTCTTTATTGCCTCCGACCACGGAGGATTTCACCTCAAACAACGAATTATAAGGTACATCCAAAATGAACTAAACCAAGAAATAACAGACCTTGGTCCAGAAGAATACCAAAAAACGGACGACTACCCAGACTATGTCATTCCCCTCGCACACAAAGTGATAGAAACAAATGGAAAAGGAATCGTAATTTGTCGTAATGGGATTGGAGTAAATATCGCGGTAAATAAAGTCTCTGGTATCAGAAGCGGTATTGGCTATAATCTCCAAGTTGCCGAAAGCATGATGCAACACGACAACACCAACATCATTGCGCTTGCGGCAGACCATCTTGATGAAGAATACGCCCTCGCCATTATAAAAAAATGGATAGAAACATCATTCAGTCAAGAAGAAAGACACATTCGTCGATTAAACAAAATAACCCAAGAAGAAACATAATACCCCTATCAGAAAAGACACCGTATATATGCACAATATAGAAATCATTCCTTCAATCCTCGTCAAAACAGAACAAGAATTTTTGACCCAAAGCGCAGCCGTTTCCGACTGCGTCAATATGATCCAACTCGATATCGCCGATGGTATATTTGTACCAAACACAACATGGCACCCAGACCCAGATACCATTACCGATAATTTAGAAATAGACTGCGAACTTCATCTCATGGTAAGCAATCCGCTCGAAGAAGCTCGTCGCTTCGAATTTGTCGATCAAATAAAACGAATATTAATACACTACGAATCTACCCCTAACATCGAGCATGTCATTGGCGCAATTCACTCCTACGGATGGGAAGTAGGGCTAGTCCTAAAACCAGAAACGCCTATAACCGTTATCGACACATACAACGAAGAAATAGACGCCGTCATGCTCATGGGAGTAAATCCTGGATTACAAGGACAATCATTTATTCCAGAAACACTCCAAAAAATAATCACACTCCACAAAACATATCCCAACCTCTTTATCTCCCTCGATGGCGCAGTAAATGAACAAACAATTATCGATATTGCAAAGACACATATCCATGCAGTCTGCCCCGGCAGTGCAATCTTTGGCAACAACAATAGTCCAAAACAAAATATCCAAAACATGTACACACTCATTGACCAAGCCAGCAAACAATGATAAAAATAAAATGGTTTGATCATTTGTAAATTTTGTAAATTGAATAGTACTATGTCTGAACTTTACGATCTCATTATCATTGGCGCTGCAGCAGCAGGTTGTTCTGCCTCCATCTATGCCTCACGTCGACAACTAAAATACGCCGTAATCACCAAAGATATTGGAGGAGAAGTCGCACTGTCAGGAGAAGTAGAAAACTGGCCAGGAATAATACACACCACAGGAATTCAGCTAGCCAACGACTTTGAAAAACACATGAAAAGCTACAATCCAGAAATTGCTCTTGGATTTGGCGTAGAAAAAATTGAACAAGACGGAAACACACACATTGTGTATGCAAAAAGTTTTTCTGGAGAAGAAAAAATCTACAGAACAAAAACTGTCATTATTGCTACAGGAATCCATCCACGAGAGCTCAACATTCCAGGAGAAAAAAAACTCAATGGACGTGGAGTAACCTACTGTACCGTTTGTGATGGCCCCCTATACAAAAATAAAATAACCACCACCATTGGTGCTGGAAACGCCGCATTAGAATCAGCGCTCATGCTCAGCAAAATTTCCAGCAAAGCCTATCTTGTCACCAAGTATAAAGATAGCAAAGAAACAAACGGTGGATTTCCACGAGGAGAAAATATTCTCATCGAAAAAGTAAAAAAGGAAAAAAATATTGAAATCATTTACAATGCCATCACCACAGAAATTACTGGCGACAACGTAGTCCAAGGAATAACCTACAAAAATCAAGAAACTGGGGAAGAAACAACCGTAAAAACAAACGGCGTTATGGTTCACATTGGCGTTATCCCAAATTCATCATTTGTTGAAAAAATAGAAAAAGACAAAATTGGACAAATAAAAGTAAATACCCGCTGTGAAACAAATATAAAAGGCGTATTTGCAGCTGGTGACGTAACCGATAACCAATATAATCAAATCGTTATTGCCGCTGGTCAAGGAGTTACCGCTGCACTTTCTGCCATTGAAGATATCAATCGATGGAGCGAATAAATAATATCTATCATCATATGACCGAAACAAAAGATTGTAATGGAGAAATTCTCCAACAAGGAGACGCCGTACAACTCACCAAAGATCTTAAAGTAAAAGGCTCACCACTAAATCTCAAAGTAGGCACCTCATTCAAAAATATTCGTCTCACAGACAACCCAGAAGAAGTTGAATGCAAAGAAGGAAAAACTACCATTGTACTCAAAACCTGCTTCCTCAAAAAAAAGAAAAACAAGAAATAATAATATCCCGCACCAGCGGGATATTATGTTCATAAAAAAATGTGATATACTATCAAATAATAGACAATCAATCTTCTATGCTACTAGAATCACTATTACCAAACATACCAACAACACCAATCAACATTATCGTTATTATTGTTGCTATCCTTGGAGCCATTCTTCTTTCTTATGGAGTATTTCTTGAACAAGAACGACGGCAAGACCTTGTGAAACTCGTAGGAGCAACCTGTTTGTGTGTGTATGCAATCTACATAGAAAATGCCATCTTCATTATTGCCATGGGAGGACTTGCCCTTGCATCCGCAGTAGAATTTACAGAAATTTTTCTTGGGTTACACAAACACAACAAAGAGGACTTAAAGAAATACAAAAAACTCCACTAAAACATACACATTGGAAAAATTTTCCAATTGTGAAATTTATACGTCATATGTTCGAACTCGTCACTGTCGGCGATTGTACAATGGACACATTTTTGATTATCGACGATGCCACACTAAATAAAAGCATCGATAAATCACACCCAAAACTCTGCCTTAACTTTGCAGAAAAAATTTGTGTAGAAGGAACACATAACTCAATAGGAGGCAATGCCTCAAATGTTGTTGTTGGCGCAAAAAAAATAGGAATAGATGCCACCATCGTATCAGAAATAGGAGATGATTTTAATGGCCACATTATTGTTGAATCCTTACAAGAAAGAAATATTGATACATCATATATCCACATAAATAAAAAAAGAGAAACAAGATATTCCATCGTATTAAACTACAAAAGTGAACGAACCATTTTATCCTCACACGCAAACGTTCCGTATACCATACATGCATTTCCCAAATCACAATGGCTATACTACACATCTCTTGGAAAATCATTTGAAAAAATACAAAAAAATATAATTACCTACCTCAAAAAAAACAAAGACACCAAACTCGCCGTAAACCCAGGATCATATCAAATTACACATGGTATAAACACATTCAAAAAAATCCTTCCATACGCATCAATATGTTTTGTAAACAAAGAAGAAGCAGAAAAATTTGTTGGTAACCAATCATCAATCAAAGCAACAATCTCTGCACTCCACAAACTTGGCCCACACATGGTAGTAATCACAGACGGAACAAACGGATCATACGCATCAAACGGAGTAAATACTTACCACATGCCCACCTACGGCATAAAAGCCATTGCAAAAACAGGAGCAGGAGATGCATATACGAGCGGCTTTCTCTGCGCCATCATAAAGGGAAAAGATATACAAACAGCCATGCAATATGGCACCGCAAATGCGAGTGGCGTCATCCAAAAATTTGGCGCACAACAAGGGCTCCTCACAGAAAAACAACTACATATCATAATAGCACACGAGAAAAAAATCATACCAAAAAAAATATAACACGAAAATTCCGTGTTATATTTTTTTACTTGATCTCAACAAAAAAATTATTTATTTGTTTCTAAACTAACCAGTTTACTCCGATAAAAATCAATATTTCCTTGTACCACGGTAGCCAAAGGCCGTTGTTCAATTTCTGCAAATCCTTGTTTTACATAATGAACAAAGGTATCAATTTCCTCATCAAAATTATCTGGTAATTGATCTTTCATCAGTGAAAGCTGTTCAAGAAGAGACAAAATTTCTTCTTTTTCTTTTCGAAATTTAATCACCAATTGCATATACTCGTCTGCTTTTTCCACACTCGCAAGAGAACGAACATATCCAATAACTTTTTCCTTTGCCAAAACAACAGCCTCTTCAAGTGCATAATGTTCTTCTGCAGAAAAAGTTCCTTCAAATGCGTCATCATGATCATACACAGCCTCACCATGTAATTGGGATTCATATTGATGCCACGTATCTCGCAATGAATCACTCAAAGAAGATAAAAACAATTCTTTCTCTTTTTCCCTACCATATAATTCCATAAATTCCTCTTCTGCCTCCCAATACTCCCAAGAAGCAAGACCAAAGTGAATCATCGCCTCATCAATAACATCTTGCGTAACAACATCATCCTGAAGAAACTGCGCATAACGAGTTTTTGCTTCACGCAAAGCTTCTTGTGGTATACCAGATGAATCTCGATGAAGCAATATATCAAATAATCTCAAAGAATAAGAAAACATATCAGACAAATTATATACGGATTATTAATCGTGTAACTGAAATAACTGTTTATTTTTTTTCCTCCCAACGAAATACTCTTCCGCCTCACAAACAGCCTCATGTTTTACATGTGGACCAAGAGCACAAATGCCATATTCAAATGACAAAACATGCTGACGAATTTCTGCTGCCAAACTTGGATGTTCCTGCTCACTATCTGCCATCGTCCGAAGGGTATCAAGTCGCTTTTCAATATCATCAAGAATAGCCTGAAATTCAAGTATACGCTGTTCATACCACTTCTTTTCTGTAGTGAGTACCTCTTGCCGCGTATGCGCTTCTAATTGCGTCCGCACAAGAACAAGTGCCTCACATAATTCAACTCGTTCCTCAGACGTAAAAAAAGAAACGGGAGCACCTGCATACAAATCTCGATACGTGCCTCCATGAAGAGCAAAATCATTATACCGCTTTTTGAGCGACGAAGAAAAAATACCACGCAAAAAAACCTCTCCCATTCTTCCTTCGGCTAAAGACAAAAATTCATCAAAAGCCCTGCGATATGGCCAAATTTGTTTTCCGAACACAATCATTGTTCGTTCCAAATCATCAAGTGACAGTGAATAATTATGAAGCATTTGTTCATAAGCACCCTCTATATCTTGAACAACCGTCTCAGGGACAAGAGGAGGAAGAGAATTACACAATCGTTCAAAAATAGTAAGCGTATGTTGTACTGCGGGATTATGCATAAAAATAAATATAAGTATCCATAGTATAACAAAATCAAGACAAAGTGCGAAAGGATAAGTATTTCTGCCAGTATTCAAACAAACGTACCGTCGCCAAAACATCTCCCATACAATACGTGGCAATATCCACATATTTTCCCTCACGAAAATACATAGGCAAATCATGTCCGTTCATGGCTATTTTTGGTGAAGGAATACCAAATGACCGACAATACAAATCAAGAGAAAATTTTCTTGTTGTATTATAAAAAGTAAATTGCTCCAATAAATCCACGTGCAACAAAGAATTATATCGATATGGCATAATATTCATAGTTGGTGCCACACCCAGCATTGCAGAACGAAGAAGCAAAACCGGACAATCAAACCCTCTGCCATTAAAGGTAACAAATCTTCCCGCATGAGTCATAACCTGCCAAAAACGAGTAAGCACAAACGCTTCATCCCCTGAAACATATCGAATACCCTCCTTTTCAAAATCAACAGACTGTCCTCCTGCTTGAAAATACACCGCACCCGTCTTTGTTTCCACACAATACACACCAATGGCAATAATGGTATTCGTCGGCGCCCACAGCGCCATTTGATGCTGCACAGCATCAGTTTCTTGCGCTGTCCCATCAGAAAACCGTAATAAATATTCCTGAACAGAATCAGGTAAATCATCAAGACACACAGCAATTGTCTCAATATCAAACACAAACGTATTCCCCCCTTGAATAGACATAGGCCCCCTCCTTAAAAATAAATAATAAACTTATCGTTGAAGCATATACATCGCAATACCAGCAGCAATACTCACATTCAGACTTTCTTTTTTCCCTTGCATAGGAATATGCGTAACCACATCACAAAGTGCTAATATATCATCAGAAACACCATCAACTTCATTTCCAAGAACAAGAGCAACTGGTCCATCAATAGAAACGATCGAAATATCAACACTCGTATCATTTTTTTCTAATGCAATTATAGAAACACCCTGTTCACGTAATTCTCTTATTATAGAAGAAACATCTTCTCTTTGTTCCCAAGGAATCCAGGTTTCTGCACCAAGAGCCACCTTGTCAATTTGAATTTTTGGAGGAACGGCAGTATACCCACACAAAAATAATTTCGTAATACCAAAAGCATCCGCTGTACGAAACATTGCCCCCACATTATGACAAGAACGAATATTAGGTAAAAGTAAGTAAAAATCTGTCATGTATATAAAAATAAAAACAATCAGTCATTTCCCTGATTGTTTTATATATAAATTAGAAAAATTAATCAAGGTCGCTATCGTCATCGCTATCGTCATCGCTATTTACATCTTCCTCACGAACACGCTCTTCAATACGAATTTGCCCATCAGAATCAAGTCGTTCCTCTCTTCTTATTTCAACACGAGCTCCCTGTTCATCAATAAATTCACGTCGCTCTTCTACACGCCCCTTCACTTCTTCTCGAACAGTTTCCTTTTGTTCTTTTATTTCCTCTCGTTTATACTCAATAAGCTCTTTCAAGTCCTCACGTCGCTCTTCTACACGTTCTTTCACTTCTTCTACACGCTTTTGCCCATTTTCTACAACACTATGTAACAATCGAATCTCTTTTTGCGCTTGGATATCTCCATCTTCCGCCCGCTCACGAAGGACGTCTTTTCTTTCTTGTATTTGTACTTTTTTTTCATCAAAACGAATAACGTTCTCATCATGTCGCTGTTCACGGAGTTCTTTTACTGCAGTTGCATCTCCCGATTGAATAGCTTTTAAAAGTCCTGCTTTATATTCCTGTTGTTGATCATAATGTTCTTCAACTCGCTCTTTTACTTTTTGTAAATGAAGACGAATCTCTTCAGGAATATTTTCATTATCTAGTGCATTAAGTAATCGCTGACTTTTTTGTTCAATCACATCTCTTTTTTCTTGAAATTTGATAAGTTGTTCATCAGATAACTTCTCTTCTAAACGATCAAAAAGTTTTTCACGACGAAGTTCAAAATTTGCAACATTTTTCAACAACTGTTGTGCACGATCATCTTGACCATTCATCCATTTTTCTTGTTGCTCATGTACTTTTTCAATAAATGCTTGTGATCGATCAATCATATCTTGTGCCTTTTTTTGTGCAGCAAAATCAAGAGACTCCTCAAGAATCCGTTCAGCGATATTTTCTCGTTCTAATGCATATTGAAGTCGTTTTTCTGCTTTCTTTACTGGATTAAAAGTAGTCATCAAAGAAATACGTTCTCGAATACCCCGAAAAAATAACCCAAATGAACTCGGGACTTCTTCAATCACAGAAGATCCAATATTTTCCAATGAAATATCAAGCGCCTCACCAGTTTCTTCATCAACATCAACATCATCATTAATCAAAATATCCTCAGAAACAGTGGTGTCACTAAATACTTCTTGCGCTAATACTGTTGAAAAAATAAAGAATGAACAAAGGAACACACCACAAAAAAGAAAAAATCTCCGTATAGATAACATATTCTTAATAAAATTAAAAAATAAACGTGTATATTTCACAATGAAAGTATACACGTTTTTTATCTATAAGTATATATAAATATTATTTATCCCTATATTAACTCATAGAAACACGAGGTAAAAATAAAAAAACAGCAACCACGAGAGCGATTCCTGCTAGCAAATAATAATATACCAAAGAATACTCAGACTTTGTGGTGTCTGAAGACCATGTGTGCTTTTGCATACGTTTTGTATTTATTTTTGTTTTTGCCGCTGTTAGCTTTTTTATTTTTTGTACTAACAACACTATTAGTATAGCAAAAAATTGACCAGTTGTCAACCCTCAAGTACAATAGAATTATCAAAACATACCTACTACTTTATGTCCTCTACGTCATTAAACACATATATCAAAGAATTCCTTGAATATCTTGAAATAGAAAAGAATCGCAGCCAAAAAACTATCCAAAATTATCATTTTTATCTTTCCCGTTTTACCGAATTGTTTGGAAAACAAAAAAAACCAAACCAACTAACTGCCGACGATGTACGAAAATTCCGTTTATGGCTCAATCGGCTTATTGATGTTCACGGAGATCCATTAAAAAAAAATACACAGAACTATCATCTTATCGCCCTACGTTCATTTTTAAAATATCTTGCCCGACGTGATATTCTTACCCTAGCCGCAGAAAAAATTGAACTCATGAAAATGCCCGATCGACACATCGACCACCTAGAACCATCAGACGTTGAAAAACTACTAAAAGCCCCACTCAACAAACATAATCACACAAATAGCGCAGCCTCCCCATTTATCAAACAAAGAGACAAAGCCATATTGGAATTATTATTTTGTTCTGGCCTTCGAGTATCAGAACTCACAAAACTCAAAAAAGAAGACGTAAACCTCAAAAAAGATGAATTCACCATCCAAGGGAAAGGCGGAAAATCCCGAATTATTTTTTTATCAGAACAAGCAAAATTTTGGATTAAACAATATCTTGATATAAGAAAAGACATGAACCCATATCTCTTTGTAAGCCATGACAAAAGACAAGGATCACAAAAACAAGTAAAAATGACCACCGAAGGGAAACCCCAAACAGAAGATGAACCGCTTACCCCACGATCCGTGCAAAGAATGGTCAACAAATATGCAAAAATATCGGGAATTACCAAACCTGTAACCCCTCACACCCTTCGTCATTCATACGCCACAGACCTCCTCCAAAATGGGGCTGATATTAGAAGTGTTCAGGCAATGCTTGGTCATTCGTCAATCACAACAACACAAATATATACCCACATTACCGATAAGGGACTCCAAAAAGTACATAAAAAATTTCATCGAAAAAAAGAAGTTACCGAACCAAAATCGATTGACAAAAAGAACAAAAACACCTAATATGTGTTTGCTCGACAAAGCCTAACAAAGAGGAACCTTTGCAATCTATGCCAAAGGCTTACGTCCCTGTAGTTAAATGGATATAACAGAAGCCTTCTAAGCTTCGGTTCTAGGTTCGATTCCTGGCAGGGACACAATAAAAGATAAAGCAATTCTACAACTATTTCTTGCCAAACCTCTTTATCTAGGCTACAGTACACACATTACGCTATATAATCATATCTATATGGGAGTTATCACATTTTTCATTTTTGTCTTTGGAGCAATCATTCTTGTAAGTATTCGCCAAGTAAACGAATACCAACGCGGAGTAAAATTTCAATTTGGTAAATATACCAAAATTGTCCAACCGGGATGGCGAATTATCCTTCCTGTAATACAGGGAATGACCAAAGTAGATATCCGAGTAAAAGCGGTAGATGTGCCATTTCAAGAAGCCATCACAAAAGACAATGTAACCGCAAAAATCAATGCCGTCATTTATTACAAAGTATCTGATGCCGCAAAAGCCATACTAGAAGTAGAAAACTTTCGTTTTGCAGTAAGCCAACTGGCACAAACAACAATGAGAAACGTTGCAGGAGAATTGGAACTTGACGAACTTCTTGCAAACAGAGATCAAGCCGCAAAAAGAATCAAAGATATCGTTGATAGCGCCACAGATCCATGGGGAATTAAAATTGACAGTGTAGAATTAAAAGACGTTATTCTTCCAGAAAACATGCAACGCACAATTGCAAAACAAGCAGAAGCAGAACGAGAACGTCGTGCCGTTATCATTAAATCCGAAGGAGAAAAATCAGCCGCACAAAATCTTGCTGACGCGGCAAAAATGCTTGCTGCTCAACCTGGCGCACTTCACCTTCGTACACTTAATACGCTTAACGATTTAAGTTCTGATCAGTCAAACACCGTTATCTTTGCCGTACCATTAGAGGTTTTAAGAGCGATGGAACGAATCGGAAAATAACAAAAATATCCTCACAAAAAACCGCATCATCGCGGTTTTTTGTTTTATATATTCTTGACAAACAAAAATAAGTACGCTACACTAAGCCGCGTACAAAATAAAAAATCCTTAGTGGGGTGACTATGGTGTAGTGGTAACACAGGGGCTTGTGGTGCCCTTATCACGGGTTCGATCCCCGTTAGTCACCCCAGTGGGGGTTTTTTATTTTCAAAAAAATATCACACAAACATAAACACTCATACGCCGCAGCAACTGCGGCTTTTTTGTATCATACTATTCACGAAAAAAATTAAAAATATTTTTCCAAACAAAAAAAATATTGTATACTACATACCGTTATGCTTGATAAAAAAGATCTTCAAAAAATACAAAAAGAATTCCTCAAACATAACGGTGTACTCCCTGATATTTTTGATGCTCTAAGCGATACCGTACGCTACCAAATATTTCGTGTATTACAAAAATACAAAGACCTTTGCGTCACAGACATTGCACACATTTTCGACATTTCTGTTCCCGCAGCATCACAACAATTAAAAATTTTGGAAACAAACGAACTAGTACACAAACAACGCATGGGACAAATGACTTGTTATCGAATAAACAAAAAAAATCCAGTAGGAAATGCCATCATAAAATTGATAAAAAAACATTCAAAAAAATAGGTATGCATTATTGCCTGTCATTTATTTAATAGAACAAACACTATGCAACAAAACGAGACAATGCACGTTGGCATGGTAACCATTATGGTTGTGGTTATCATATTTGGAGGAATTTTTGTCCTCCAAGGAATGGATTTACACAAAAAAGTAGTCCGTGAAGAAATGCAATTTCATGAGCTACAAACACAATATTACTCCATAGAAAAACAGGTACGCGATGAAGCTCCAACAAACTCCATGCTTACCAAACAACTTACAATGATTCAAAATTATCCATCATCATTAATGAGCATGAAACTTATTGGAGTAGGAAAAATTCTTACCGGAATATGTATTGTACTTATTGGGATATTGTTTGCCCTCTTGCTAATGCCCCTTCGCCTATACATGATGATACAACCCCAACCAATGCCAACACCAAAGAAAAAATCACGAACACCAAAGAAAAAAACCACATAATGATATCTACTGCCGGGATGAATACACCAACAGTATTCATCCTCACACTATATATCAACAATACATTTGATTCACCCCGAAAAAAATACGAAGATCACCACCAACTAAGAACTTTGAAAAATATAATTACAACCGTATGCGGCAAGGAAATCACGTGACATTTTTAATTCTTATTTTGGTCGTCGGTATTGGCGCTGCAGGAGTAGTATTGTTTGTATTAACAACATCAAAACCAATAATTATTGAAAAAAAAGAAATTGTAGAAAAAATTATTGAAAAAGAAATACCGGTGACTCCAACCTCTTCAGAAAAAAATACTACAAACATTTCTTTTGCCATGGGCATAGCAAGAGATATATCATCAACCAATACAGCAAGCACAACAAACGCGGGAGAAGAAGATGCCTCCTATCAAATAACAAATGGCATAACACATACTGTTCCTTTAGAAAAAATTCTTGCAGGAGGTCCAGAAAAAGATGGTATTCCTTCTCTCGATAACCCAACGTTCACCTCAATAAAAAAAGCAACGGACATACAAGACGATGGTATGGGCATTGCCATTTCCGTAGGAGACACATACCGTTTTTATCCATTTCAAATTCTGGTATGGCACGAAATAGTAAATGATGTTATTGAAGATCAGCACATACTTGTTACCTACTGCCCACTCGGCGGAACCGGAATAGTGTTTGATCCCAAAGTAAATGGAACATATACAACATTTGGTACCAGCGGAAAACTCTATCAGTCAAATCTTGTTATGTATGATACACAAACAAATTCATATTGGTCTCAAATACTAGGAGAAGCAATAGTCGGCAAACAAACAGGAAAAATACTCACCGTACTCCCCTACCAAATCATGCGCTACCACGATTGGAAACAGACATATCCCAATGGAGAAGTACTTAGCACAGATACTGGATTTACTCGGGACTATACAACGTCGCCATATGGTAATTATGCAAACGATACGTCTCTCTTTTTTCCAGTAGATTACACAGACAACCGCTACCACCCCAAAATGCCAACCTATGTTGTTACTATCAATGACGAAATGAAGGCCTACCCACTCGAAGAACTCGAACAAAGTCCTGAAGAATTTTCAGATACCATTGCAGGAAAAAAGGTATCAATCACGTATAACAAAGAAACCAAAATACCACTATTCATACAAGATAACACGCAAGAAAAACTTATTCCTATTTACGGATTTTGGTTTTCATTTGTCAGTGTATATCCAGATATTGCGGTATATACCGCAAACTAACTCTATGTATTATGTCCCACACACAAGGACAAAAAAAAGATGAAGATACTGAATCCACAGGAATACTAGGAAAAATAACAAACGGATTTGGAGAAATAAAAAAAACAGCCACAGATACCACCAACTTTGCTCAAGAAAAATTGAGAAATATTATTGATATGTATTAACCACTCACAGAATAATCTGATGCAAAAACCACACATTACGCATGTTCTTCAACACCTGCCGATTCTTGTAAAAAAGATACAAATTCTTTACAGAAAAAAAATCGTTCAGGATGATTAACCTCTAAAAGTTCTGGTTGCCAAAGATATATCGTCATACACTCCACAAAATCATCCACCGGATTATGGGAACAATACGGAGTTGGCAATGATTCTTCCGCTGTGTAAACATATTTTCCTTGTATATATTCCCATCCGGGAACAAAAGATAACCATTCATCACAAAACGAGGTGCCTTCCGCTGCCATAAATTGGTGTACCCACTCATGGGTAACAATCCCCTGTATATGGGACAATTCGGGAATAACACCCCGATACGGTTCATGCGCATGCACTGCATCAACAACATGAGGAAAAAGAATAATAACACCTGACGGAGTCTCGAATGACTGTCCTGTTTCGTGATCTTGTGAAATAGATACTGGAGCGTACCCATTGGCAGGCTGTTTATTCTCTGGATTAATTGGTTGACTCATACAAAATGATATTTCCCGCAGTGCATGTATACTGGCACATTGCTTGGCAATATGCTGCAATGTACCATCAATATCCTGAATAACCTCTTGAGTAACACACTGTTTCCATGACTGATGAGCAAGATCTTCTGTTCCAAGAACGGTCATATTCACAACAGTATCCCCAATAGACATCGTGCCAAAAGAAAATCTATGGAGCGTATCAAAAAAATCCGGTTTATTTTTCCAACCAGATTGAAATGCTTCCTCCTGCCAAGAAGCCGGATGATCAGGTGTATTAAGAGAATGAAATGAGTCAAAAAAAGATGCGGTACGAAATTCTGGTAAACGAGATGTGGTCATATGACTACTAGATAGATTGAGTAATAGTTGTATAGTATACAAAATGTTTTTTAGCGAAACAAAAAAAATCAAAACACCTCCTACGAACATGATTAAAAATAATACATTACCAAACTTATGCTACAACAATTTATATAGCAACTGAAATAACCGTTTTTGAAACGAAGCCAAAAGTGGGCTCTCAATTAAAATGGCCGTCATTGATGAATAATCAATAAAAGCAATCTTGTTTTTATAAATAAGTTGCGTGATATCATATTCAAATAAATCAAAATCAGTAGGAATCGTTTTTATAGAACGCTCAAGACGTTTCTTTTTTATACTCTTTAATTGTTCACTGGTGATTACAAAACGTTCAAGTTGTTTTTTATCTCGAAGTGCTCGATATCCTTTTGGCAAACAATCATCAGGAAGTTTTGTTGATTTTCTTGAACTATATTTATAAAAAATTTCTCCTTTATTAAGACTGTGTACTAAATCATGAAACACAAAACGAATTCCCTTTTTCCCTTCCAAAAAACGAAACGCTGGCTGCACAGCATCGGGAGAAAATGCCTCTGTAAGACGTCGAATTTCATCACCAACTTGCTCTTGGACAACAGCAAATAAGTGCTGCAACTGAGATGGCGGCGCAGCACGATAAAACGTTCGCTTTCCTTCATCAATAGTCGTGAGTAATCCTTTTTCAAGCATGTCTGGTAACACGGCATAGACATCATGCCGATGCAAATGGGTGTGTTTCACAATGTCTGCAATAGACAACCGTCCAAACTCCATGAGCACCTGATAAATAGTGACCTCTTTTTTGGATAACCCAAGATGAATTAGTGGATTTGTCATAAAAAAATACAATAATAAAAAAGATAAACAAGGAGCAAAAAGATTATTATGTATAATAATAATACAGTTGCAATAAATTTACAACATCAACGAGACAAAGCATGATATAGTCCTCATGAGTGAAAAACAAAAATCCCTCGGTTTATACACCCAACCTACAAGCAAATGGAGAGAGACGCTTATAGGAAGGACAAACCGAGGGATTTTTGTATACAAACAATCACAAGTTATTATTTATATCATACCCATACAAAACTGTCTAAAGACTAAACCATTTTGGATGAACGGGAATCGCGGAAAAACGATTCCCCAAAAAAGAACGAAAAAAATCAAAACTCATCAGGCGGACGAATCCGCCCAGGGTCGAGAACCACCCGGACCTTCACTTCGTTGCGCGGATTCACTTCAAACCACCCGCGCTCGAGAAAACTACGGGCGGTCTTCCGAGAGATACCAAACCCCCGAGCGAACTCGGTGAGGTTCAAACGCTCAGAGAGCTCACGGTCCTCCTCCGTGAGCTCGACAAAAGCGATAGCATACGGAGACAACGAAGGAAACGACTCACGATAATCGGGCTGGAAAAACTCCGCCCGCCCCGTCTGCAAACGCCAAATAGAAGAACGAGAAATCTCGATCCCCTCCTCCGCCAGCGCCGCGATGATATCACGAACGCAAGTCTTGCGACCCGCGTTCGTCAAAAAAACACAACGATCCTCGTTCACGAAAAACAGCCGAGTAGTGTTATCGTTCATGATTTTGTTTCTCCGAAAAAGTTTTGAGTAAATCCTCAATTCCATCAACCACGATTGGTTAATAGAACAGTCGGAATGGCAAATGATGTACAGTCAGCCGAGAAAAACAGTTTTTGCCGCACGTCATCGTACGGCTGAAGTGCACGCTCACCTCGAAGCAAGAGGTTATGCGAACGTGCCAGGAACTGGAGTGCCGAAATCCACATGGAGACACTCCTTTTTATATTGTCAAAATTCACTTCTTTTACATCGCGGAAAGAAACGATGGTAGAACACCTTCCACCTTAAGTCTTCAATTATTATTAAAAACTCAAGGTGGCTGACGAGATGAGTGCTAATCTTCTCGTCAAACCAAGTGCTATATAAAAACAGACGTTCTCCATCATCCCGTAGGAATCAGGAATGGATGTCTGAGTGTGTATCCATCTCACTAACTTCGCGCCATGCGAACCTCTGTGAGAAGAGGCAAGAAGCAGAGTTTATAACGACATTACTTCTTTATGTTTGGTCGGTTGGTGTGTCAGCGCTTTTTGCCCCATTTGCCGAGCAGCACGGCCATTGCATCCTCCGAAGGAGGAGTTGATGAAGACTGCTGCGAAGCAACGACTTTGACCACCTTCTTTGGCTTAGCCGTTTTCTTGGGGGCAGTGGGCTGCTCAGAATCACCCGTCCACGTCCACCGAAGGACAAAGGACGGACGGTCATTGCGATGCTCGTAGTACGCGAGCACCTCGAGACGACCATTAGCCACGAACGCGAAATCAACAACAGCCGCATCATTGCGGCGGACCTTCTGGTCCCAAGCACCGCCGGAGCGGGCCCAGTCCCAGATAGAACCGTTGATGTCCTGCTCGTTGATCCACTGGCCATCGGACCCAGCCACGAAAGAAACCGTGAACTGCGGCTGTCCACGGAAAAAGCGCAAGCGCTTCACCGCAGAGCTAAGCCCCAGCTCGAGCCGAGAATATGCTTCATTCTCGTCCTTCCGCCGCTGCTCGGCAACAGCCTTCTCCTCGACCTTCCGCTGCTCTTCCTCCTCGCGTTTACACGCGAGATTGGACAAAGCCGTCTTAACCTCGGCCGTCATGGCCTTGGTCTCGACGGTCCAAGCGCGGGCTTCGTCGACGTCGTCGGAAGGAATGGAGCAACCGTAACCGCCACGGAACTCGGCGGCCCGACGAAACTCGTACTCCAAGCCATACCAATCCTTGTGGGACTGGAGGGCGTAGAGCACGGCTTTGACGGCCTCAGCCTCTTCACGCGCCTTCTCGGCGAGCCGTTTCATCCGAGCCTCCTCACGGAGTGACTCGAGCTTCACGGCCGCCTCGTTGGCAGCGCGTTGACCGTCGTCGACGTTGCGGAACAACCATTTCACGGAAAACTTGGCGTACCAAGAATCCCAAACAACGGTTCCATACGCCATGAGAGGCTCCCCCGTCACCACGCACTTCCCGTAGGAAGCCGTGACAAACGGGATCACCGACTCATCGTCGGACACGTTGGGCAAAGCAATTTCGGGACGATCATCACACCACGCATCCCACTGCTCGCAGTTCAGGTGCTCGCGCACCTTCGCCTTGAGCTGCGAGATGTTGGTGTCAGCGAGGGTGGTGTAGTAGCCGAAGCTCACCACCACCTCCACCGAGCGACCGCCTGGGAGACGCACTCCCTCGTCCGGGAGCTGGATCCAGCTATTCGCCGTCACCATCTCCTTGGAGAGCTTCACCCGAGGGTCAGCCTTGCCGTCACTGTACTCAACCGGCAGCAAACTGCCGAGGATCTCGAGGGACTCGGGAGCCTCCTGCTCCACGAGCTCGATGAGTTCTCTATCGAGCACAGGCAGACGCAAGTCATCGAGCGAGCAGATATGCTTACTCAGCTCACCGACGTTCCTCGCTCCAGCACAAACACCGATGTAAAAATCAACGAGGTTGGTGACCTCGAAGACCTCTTCCCCGGCGCGAAGATTGAACGCTTTGGCTCGCGCGACCTGCGCCTGATTCTCGAACAGCACCGACACCGAGCCATCCCTGGCTTCGGCAAGGTACTGCGCAAAAACCTGCGCCGCCTTGGGGTGATGCGGGTTCTTCACCCGCTCTTCCGCCGAGACCAACTCACCCTTGAACCGAACCCGCGTCACCGAAGTGACCAAATCCAGTTCCATCTCGTAACGAGGGTCGATACCTTCCTCGACCTCAACGAGATGAGGGAGAGCCGCTCGCAGCCACTGAGCATCCTGCTCGATAGTGATAGCGCTGGTGATCAGCCGAAGCGTCCCACCAGCGCGAGTTTGGATTTCCCGAGCTTCCCACGACGCAACGATCATGTTCGTAGTGGTGCTACGAACGACCGACTCCCTCCCAAGGATCAGGAAGTCGCCGGAATCGACATTGGTGTATCGATCCCGGTGGTCGTGTTGGAAGATCCGATCAGGCAAACCTGCCAGAATCGCCTGGCGCAGCGTGCTCTCGGTCACCGGGCGCGCCTTCTTGGCGTCGCCCTTGAACCGCTTGAGCAGCTGCTCGGCACCAGATTTCACTTCCTTCAGAGCCTCATGGCTCACAAAGTTCTGACGGCACCAATTGCCAAGCGACAGACCCTTCGGCGGGCTAGCAACCTGCCGACAAACCTCCACGACCGCCCACGCATCGCAGGTTTTGACACTGCGAAACTGCGCGTGAGCAGCCTCCGCCTCCCACGACTGCCCCTTGGACGTGTCGAGGAGGTTCTTGGAGGTTTGCATCTCGGCAACCGCCCACGCCATTTCCTGAAGACAGCCGAGCTCCTCAGCCTTGAGGAGCATCGCCGCCTCACGGGGGTCGCACCCCATCCGCGCAGCCTTGCGGCCGAGCGGCGTGATGTTGGCGTCCTTGTCGGTCGCCACGAACCCCAAGGCCTGAAGCTGGGCTTTCGCCTGCTTCCAGTTGGCCTTGGGCGGACTGTCGAGCAGCCGAATGGGCTCTCCTTCCCTGGAGAGCCCGATGGACTTGATGGTCAAAATGACCTCGCGAAGCGGTTTCCGGAAAATCTCCGGAGTGGTCTGCGCCTGCCGAGCGTTTTTGTTGAACTCGGTGAAAAGTCCAACATACACGCCAGCCTGCACACGACCACACCGTCCCCGTCGCTGCTTCAACCGATCCTTCGCCACCTCGGCGAGCCGAAGCCCACCGATATCCGAGATTACATCGTAGCGAACCTCCCGAGCAAGCCCGGAGTCTACGACCCACGTGATGTCCGGCAACGTGGCACCGGTTTCGACGATGTCGGTCGCGATGATCACCGTCCGTCCCTTACGAGAACGAAACGGTGCCGAGCGATCATCACCGATCAAGCCACCGTGAAGCGGCAAGACCGTGACGTCGCTCGGCAAGCCCACCAGCTTGAGCTCGTTCACGACCTGCATGATCTCGCCCTTGCCGGGCATGAACACGAGGCCGTTTCCACGCTGCTCGCTGACGAGCTGCTGCACATGCTCCACCGCCGCCTCTACGAGGTCCGACGGATCGCGATCGAGATAGCGCTCCTCGATCGCGAATTGCGTCCCGAAAACGGTTCCATCAACGACAGAACAACCGAAGTGCTCCGCCAAAGACGAAGCATCGATCGTCGCAGACATCAGGAGGAACTTGACCTTTGAGCCTTCCTGTTGCGCCCGCTCGACAAGAGCGACATTGAAGTCGTTCATGAGCGAACGCTGGTGAAACTCGTCGAACAGGATCATGCTCACCCCGTCGAGGGACGGGTTGCTCTGGATCAACGCACGAAGCATGCCCTCGGTCACGAAAAGGATTCGAGTTTTTTCCGACTTCTCCTCTTCCCCTCGGATCTTGTAACCGACGAGCTCCCCGAGGGTGGAGCCCATCTCCTCCGCCACACGTCGCGCCAGCTCGATAGCCAGCACGCGACGCGGGACAGAGACAA